>Ga0366771_1017_pt2 | contig 30756 bp, 20 predicted proteins | sample BONcelN113001C10_FD_207080 | JGI IMG/M metagenome (GOLD analysis project Ga0366771, IMG submission 207080) | Enriched cells from coal bed in the Powder River Basin, Montana, United States - BONCAT cells N11 rep2 HSBNCT.N11.300.1.C10 ...
GATCAATCCCCATTTCCTTTATAACAGCTTTTTGCTGCTGTCGAGTATGGCCAGGGTAAAGGACCTGGAAAATATAAACAAGCTTTCGCGGTATCTTGGGGATTATTTCAGGTTTATAACACGCAATTCAAACGATATGGTGCTGCTGGAGCAGGAAATAGAACATGCAAAGACCTATACCGAAATCCAGGCGCTTCGTTTTCCAGACCGCATACACATAAGGTTTAGCGAGCTTCCGGAAAAATTCAGGGCTTTGAGAGTGCCGAGGCTCATAATCCAGCCGGTTATTGAAAATGTTTATAATCATGGGTTGAAGAATAAAGTCATGGGAGGAGAAATGAATATCACAATCAATGCCGGCAGCGACAGGCTGGAAATTTGTGTGGAGGATAATGGTGACGAATTGACCGGTGATGAATTGATGACATTGCAGGAAGTACTCAATGGGGAGGAAAATGATGGAAGGATGACGGGAACCGGGATAGTCAATGTGCACAGGCGCTTGAAATTGACATTCGGCAATGACAGCGGGCTCTCACTTGAAAGGAGCCGCCTTGGAGGATTGAAGGTTCTGTTTGTCATAAAGCTTCCGTCATGAAAACTTTCGCGTAAAGCGCAAAAAGGGGTAAGAAATAGCAAAACAGGTCTATTGTGTAAAGTATATCCATCATATAAATTAGAACCAGAAGCAGATTATAATCAACCTTCAAACAATTTTATAAGGAGGCAAAATATGAGGAATAACAAGTTTAAGTTTTTGTCATATCTTCTGGTATTTGTTCTTATCTCTATCCTGTTTACGGCATGCGGCGATACAGGCTCAAAAGAAACGGAATCCACAACCGGTGCTGTAACAACCGGTCAGAGCAGTGTAGCTACGACAACCGGCGTGGAAGAAAAAAAGATTGATCCTCTCGGTAAATATGAACCGGGTATTGAATTGACGTTTGTAAGGAATAACGATAGTGTACAATTTTCCGGAAATGATTCCTTTGACAACAACGTATGGACACAAACACTGGAAAAGGATCTCGGCATTAAGCTGAAACATTTATGGGTCGCGGCGACGACTGATGTATGGGCACAAAAGTTGAATATAGCAATTACTACCAATGATATTCCCGACTTCATTGTAACAACAAGTGCCATCGAATTTAAAAGGCTTACCGACGCCGGCCTGCTTGCAGACGTTACAGAGGTATACAATAACTATAAATTGCCGTTGTTGCATGAAATACTGTCTGCGGCAGGCGACATCCCATTTAAGTCTGCGATAATCGACGGTAAAATGATGGGCTTACCGATCTCCGGTTCAGTCAGTGACAAGTGCCCCGTCCTCTGGGCACGCAAAGACTGGCTTACAAAGCTGAACCTGCCCGAGCCCAAGACGATAGACGATGTGCTTGCTATTTCCAAAGCCTTTACGGAGAAAGACCCGGATGGCAATAACAAAAACGATACCTACGGATTGGCTGTGAATAAAGATCTTTATCAAAAGGTCGGCGGCAACCTTTCAGGCTTTTTCAACTGCTTCCATGCATATGTCTATGAAGAATATGGCTACTGGCTGAAGGACAGTACCGGAAAGCTTGTCTGCGGCGCTGTTCAGCCCCAGGTAAAGGCCGCGCTTCAGAAGCTGCAGGAATTGTATGCCGCCGGACAAATCGACAGGGAATTCGGTGTAAAGGATGAAACGAAAATACATGAAATGATGAATGCCGGCACAATTGGGATGACTTTTGGTCCCATGTACACCTCACTAAGATTGAATGATTCCTTAAAAATCGACCCGAATGCCGACTGGAGGCCATATCCTTTGGTTTCAATAGACAATGAGAAAGGGATGCCTCAAAGCTCAGTTGCAGTGAACAATTATATTGTAGTCAGTAAAAATGCTAAGAATCCTGAAGCAGTAATTAAGCTTTTCAATTACTGGTGTGAGACGAGGTTTGGCGAAAGCTGTACGCCCGAAGTATTTGAAAAGCTTTGCAGGAACAAGGATGGCGTCCAGATATTTAAGTACTTCCCATACGTTTTAGGCAGGCCGGACCAGAATCTGGTAACGCACAGGGAAATTATGAAAGCATTGGAGACCAAGGATATAAGCAAAATGAACCCTGGTATAATGGACAGCTATAAAAAGGTGGACAGTTATCTTAATAATGGAGATGTCACCAATTACGGAATAGCACGTGTATTCGGACCGGGCGGTTCCCAGTCGGTTCTTCAGGGATATGTAGATAGAGGCTTGATCAAAATCAGCGAATTTTATGGCAATCCAACACCGACAATAGCTGAGAAATGGTCCACATTGAAGGATATGCAGCTGCAAACCTTTACACGTATCATTATGGGAGATGCACCCATATCGGAGTTTGACAAATTTGTATCCGATTGGGAAAAAACCGGAGGAGAACAAATCACAAAAGAAGTGAATGAATGGTATGCTGCGCAGAAATAGATATTGACCGATGAAATAAAGGGCGGATATATTCTGCCCTTTTAAAATAATCCATAAAAGGAAGATTATAATGATATTAAAACAAAAGCATTTGAAAACATTACCTCTTGACCTGATGATACTCCCTGGATTGATTGTAATTTTTATATTTCATTATATTCCCATGGGTGGTATTGTTATTGCTTTTGAAAAGTTTCTACCTTCCAGAGGCATATTTAATTCGGAGTGGATCGGGCTGGATAACTTCAGATATATGGCAAGCCTGCCTGCTACATTCCAGGTGATATGGAATACGGTATTTATCAGCTTGCTCAAGATTATTGTGGGACGGATAGTGCCGATAACTATTGCACTTCTGCTTAATGAGGTTGGATCATCTTTTATAAAAAGAGGTGTGCAAACCATGATATACCTTCCCCATTTTTTATCCTGGGTTATCCTGGGAGGAATTCTTGTCGACATCCTTTCGCCATCGACGGGATTTGTCAATCAAATCATCGGCGGCCTGGGGCTGCAGGAGATTTTTTTCCTGGGCGATAAAAACTGGTTTCCCTATACCCTTGTACTGACAAACATATGGAAGGAAGCAGGTTTTGCAACCATAGTCTATCTTGCGGCAATAACAAGTATAGATGTAAGTCAATATGAGTCTGCTACTATTGATGGCGCAGGCCGCATAAAACAGGCCTGGCATATTACACTGCCTGGAATGCTGCCCATTATAATCCTCACCTCCGTACTGAGCCTTGGAAGTATTCTGGAGGGCGGATTCGATCAGGTTTTCAATCTGTACAGTCCCATGGTTTACAGCTCGGGAGACATTCTGGGAACATTTGTATACCGTCTGGGACTGGTTGATTTCCAATTCGGAGTGGCGACGGCTGTCGGACTATTCCAGTCGGGTGTTTCATTCATATTGATTTCCCTCTCCTATTTTCTTGCCTATAAGCTTGCAAATTACCGCATTTTCTAAGGAGGTAGCATTTATCTTGAAAAAAAATGAGACTGTTAGCAGAAAAATATTTGTCGTATGCAACTACGTTTTTCTTTTATCTCTTGCCTTCATATGCCTTTGCCCCATCATCAATGTGCTGGCCATATCCTTCAGCGATCAGGCGTATGTTTCGGCAGGGCTAGTGAAACTATTGCCAAAGGGCTTTAATACGAAATCTTATGAGTTTGTCATTTCGAATGCCGAATATCTGAGATCCATGCTGGTTACCATAAAAAGGGTTGTTCTGGGCGTATCTACCAATTTGATTCTTACGACGCTGATTGCATATCCCCTCTCAAAGGAAGTTAGAGAATTTAAAAGGCGTACCTTTTATGCATGGATGTTTATGATAACCATGATATTCAGTGGAGGGCTTATCCCGACATACATGGTGGTCAATCAATTCGGATTGATTGACAAAATATGGGCCCTTATATTGCCCGGGGCAGTTCCTATTTTCAGTGTTGTACTGATGCTGAACTTTTTCCGCGGACTTCCCAAGGAACTGGAGGATGCTGCATTCATCGACGGTGCCGGTTACATCATTGCACTTTTCAGGATCTATGTGCCGATATCTGCTCCTTCCATAGCCACAATTGCCTTGTTTGCCACTGTAAACCATTGGAATGCATGGTTCGACGGACTGATCTACATGAACAAGCCCCAAAATTATCCGCTGCAGAGTTATCTGCAAACTGTCATCATAGAACGAAATCTTGAAATGATGAGCAGTCTTGAAATTGCAAATATCGAAGAGATTTCCGACAGAACGCAGAAAGCAGCTCAGATATTTATTGGAACTCTGCCGATTTTGTTGGTATATCCCTTCATGCAGAGATACTTTACCAAGGGGATCGTGCTAGGCAGCGTCAAGGGATGAGATTTAATTATAAATCAAAAGGAGCGGAATATGTCGATCAATGGATTTAATGACAATAGGAACTATCTGGATATAAAGAATATGAATGCCCTATTAGAATAAGAGATGCAGTTATGAATTATATCCGGCGACTCCATGAGGAATCGTTGAATTATGATATACCGCTGTATTCGGATTGTTTGGGGCACCTGACATATAATCCGCCGCAAACCATGTATCAGGTGCTGGAAACTGCCTGTCTTTTCCTGACGGTTATGGAAATCGGCATGGAAAGGGTACCGTCTCTGGGAATTATCGACAAAATTTTACAACAGCAGCGGCGGGGGGGTTACGCTTTCCGGAGGAGAACCATTGCTGCAGGCAAATTTTTGTATGGAACTGCAGAAATGCAACATCTTAAAAAAACACACCATAAATCTATAAAAACAACCTTTACGTAATTATCGCAATCTAATATGATAATTACATAATTACTTTTCAGAATTAATAATAGCTTTTATCTGGTATATTGGAGGATTGCATACAGGTTTCACCGTACATTCGGTTTCGTTGCAATTACTCCTGTTACTGCTGACAAAATCTATTGATAATACTTTTCTTCGACAGAATAATTCTCTGCTATTGCTCACGATTTTTACTATTACTAACAAATTTCAAATAGGAGTGGAAAGTATGAAAAGTATATTTTGTACAAAGCCTGTACTCATTCTGCTAATCGCCGTAATGGTAACGTCTTGGCTTGGAAGCGTTACGGCTGTGGGTGGGGAGCTTGTTTCGTCATTCGAGATGCGTCCCGGCTTGTATTATGCAGCTCAAAACACGAATCATGACGAAGGATATGATTTTGAAATCGGGGATGTTTCCATAAGCAAGGAAGACGGAATTACGGTGCAGGCCTCCGTCACCCCGAACATTCCCGGAGGAGGAAACGTGGTGGTCATCTTCAAATTAATGGAAGGTGACAGGGTAGTTGGTTTGTATTCGGGAGAACAATATTCGAAAATGTCATGAAAGCCGGCGGTACGGGATACATTACACTTGGGTATGCTGAGACTGTTACCAGCGGGTATGAAATTTACGGCAATGTTTTTTTTGAATCCTCAGAGCTTGCCGGGCCAAGCAGGCTTATCGGCAGTAATGGTTCAGGCGTGGTTCCAGCAATAGTCAGGAATGTAAAGTTTCATAACAACACGATATTCGGAGTTTCCGGACCTGCGGGTTATATTGCGTTTCTCTACGGTGACGGTACAGGTAATGAAGCGGTGAATAATCTGTGGGTTGCATGTGAGAAAAAGCCTAGCTTTATTAATATTACGGAAAGTAATAACATTTTCAATGATGTGTCTTCAGATGTGTTTATTGATGCGTTGTCGAGGGATTTCAGACTGGCGGCAAATAATCCTCTTCTTAGTGCAGGGAAGCCGTTGAGCGATGAGTTTGCACGGGATCCACTGGGAAATGTCCGGGGTGCAGATGGATATTGGGATATTGGAGCATATGAGTATCCGAACTGAGGCTGAAGAGATGTACGTGATAATTGGTTATCATCTCCAGCCTGGACAATATTATAATTTTGTTCCATACGTATTTGCTGAAAATAAGCAGCATGCCTTAGATTTCTGGACGCGTTTTTTCAGCAGATATAAGGATAAGGACCACTGTAAAATCAATTATTTGAAGGAGTGGAAAGTATGAAAAAAGCATTTTATGCAAAGCCTGTGCTCATTATGTTAATTGCCGCAATGATCATGTCCGGGTTTGGAAACGTTGTGGCTGCTGGAGAGGAGCTTGTTCCAGCAATTGAGGTACGTCCGGGCGTGGATGTGCAAGTAGGCGAAGCGGTCTTTTTCAGCGGGGGAAATACCACCTATACCGATCAGAGTGCACTGGAAAAAGCACGGTTCGAATGGGATTTCGGAGACGGTTACTCCCTTAAATACGGTTTTCCGTCTTCAAACAGCACATATTCCGGAATGGCTGCCACGCATTATTTCATGGAGCCGGGCGAATTTACGGTGACCATGACAGTCTATGTTTACGGTACTTTTACATCGGACGGGACGCCCACGGGTGATCCTATTTTAACTGAAAGTACCAGTGTAGTGGTCAATGTAACAGGCGAAGCTCCCATGCAGGGTTTTGAATTATTGTATGCGCCTTTTGAAGCAAGGCTGGCCCAGTTTATTACGGTTAAAATACCCGAAGGGATTGCCTCGGATAGCACAAACCGCTTAGTGGTAACGCTGACAGGTGACGGTGCTTATGGAAGCAATATCCTGCTGGACAAAGCGGCATTGGCGGCGGAGGAAAAATTCCTGTTGGAGCAGCGTGACCTGCCTGCGGGCAATTATCAGCTGATTGCCCAGCTTAAGGATTCTGATGGGGATGTTTTGAGCCTGTGGAAGGAGAAGTTCACAAAGGCTTATGACGGAATCCCGGCCGTAGGTATAAACGAATGGAACGCCATCTGCGTGGATGGAGATCCCACCTTTATAACAAGTGCATATACGTTACATTACGGCAGGTTTAATGATTATAGTACAGAATTTAATGCATTGTATCAAATGGGGACATACAGCAATTATACCCCTGCAAGCTGGCTGTCTTTTGTAGATACTGCTGCAAGTAAAGGCTGGACGGCAATAGGACCCGGCAAAGGCTCCCATATCGGTGACAGGCATCAACGCAACACCAGTTTGGCTGAAATGCAGAATTATATCAACGCTGCGAAAAACCATAATTCAATGCAGATATGGGATTGGACAAACAACCATTATACAGGATCAGACATACCAAGACGGGTGTCGCCGCCTGTATTTGCCGCATGGACATATGCCACAAGGGAAGCGGATCCGGAGCACCCTGTAATGACTACGCTGGATGGTATCAAATATCTTCCTCATTATGACGCATCGGCTGCTTCGATTTTATTATAGAAACAGTATGGTATTCGGAGGGAAACGAAGCTTCTATACGGATATTTTAACGATGAAGGCAATACAGCCTCTGAATAACAGGAAACATGCCGCCCTGTTTAATAAGGACCGGGGGGTTATAGATCTCTGGCTCCAGAGTATTCAAAATTTCCAGGACAGGAACTATAACCTTATACCTGTTTCGGTCAGCCTGGAGGTATGCCATACAACCACAAGCGTACCGGCGCCTACTCATGAGCAGGTGCTGATGGAGGCATGGCTGGCTGCTATTCACGGAGTGAAAATGATCGATTGGCAGATGAGTAACGCAGCTCAAAATACGAATCAGGTTGTGGCTATGAGAGAATTTACTGCGGCCATGGCGACCTATGATGATCTCATCCTTGGCCCGGATGTATCCAACCCGGTTACTGACAATAGCAATGTAAGATACAACAGGGTTGATACTCTAACCCGGCAGGACGGCGAATATACCTATCTGTTTGCTGCCCGTTTAACCGAGCCGGTACCGCTGGTTGATGAGACCAACCACCTGCCCGAGCCGGAGTCCATAACAACAACCTTTACAGTTCCGGGGCTTGAAAGCGGCCGTGCGGATATATTGAATGAACAGGGAAAGATGACAGGTGAAGTACTGACTATCGTAAACGGAGAGTTTCAAGACACTTTCAACCAGTGTGATGTGCGCATTTACCGCATTTCAGATAGAGATCCCGGTGAAAACTACCCACCAATATTAAGTCCAATCGGGAATAAAACGATAAAAGCAGGTACAAATCTAAGTTTCACCTTATCGGCAACCGATCCGGAAGGGCAGGAACTTGAATACTCAGCCACTAACCTGCCGGAGGGCGCAAGCCTGAATTCGGAAAGTGGATTCTTCAGTTGGATACCTCAGAAAGAAGATGAAGGGAACCATATGATAACTTTCGCTGTCAGCGATGGCATCGATACAGATGAAAAAACCATTACAATCGAAGTAATCGTTGTAAATCTTAGTATGATAGAGGTAACAACTCCGCCGGCAATGATCAATTACTTTATTGGAGATGAACTTGACTTAACCGGGCTTGTGGTGACGGGTACATATGAGGATAATTCAACGATGGTATTACCAATAACCATGGATAATATCAGCGGCTTTGACAGCAGCGAGCCGGAAAGCGACCAGGTGCTGACGATAGACTTTGAGGGTAAAACGGCCACATTTACGGTTAACATCATAAATACCGATCTTTTCCCGGATATAGAGGTGCGTCCGGGCTTGAATGTGGAAGTAAATGAAGAGGTTCTTTTCACAGGAGAAGGAACCATCTATTCAGACATTGGTCTATTGAATAAGGCAGTGTATGAATGGGATTTTGGAGACGGCTATGTACATAAATATGGCGCTCCGTTTGCAACCAGTATGGACGGTGGAATGGCAGTTACACATTATTATATGAAACCGGGCACCTTTAAGGTTACACTGACAGTATCCATTTATAATAATTTTGAGGCTGATGAAACAACCCCTAGGGGAGCGCCCATTATGGTGAGAAGCAAAAGCATCCAGGTCAATGTGACGGGAGAAGCTCCAATGGCAGGCTTTGAATTGATGCATGCGCCGTTTAACGCGCGGATAGCCCAGTTTATCACGGCTACGATACCACAGGCTGTTGCGTCAAACAGTACGAACCGTCTGGTAGTGACATTGACAGGTGAGAATCAGAGCACGAATACCACCTTGCTGGACAAAGCAGGGTTAACTACGAAGGAAAAGTTCTTATTAGAGCAGCGTAATTTGCCCGCAGACAACTACAGGCTGGTTGCCGAGCTTAAGAATGTACAGGGGAATGTTTTAAGTGTATGGAAAGAGAAGTTTTCGAAACCGTATGACGGCATTCCCAAGGTTGGAATCAATGAATGGAATGCAATTTGCGTAAATGGAGATCCCTTCTTTCCGGTTACTTCATTCATGCTGAACAAGGCTGCGAATAATGAGTCTGAACCTGACTTCGAGAATTTTGTCGGAGCAATAAATACTACATCAACAATAGGATTTTATAACGAAACCCCCAACCATAACCATACTCCTGTTCAGTGGCTGGATTATCTGAATTCTTCGGAAGCTGAAGGCTGGATGGGCATAGGACCCGCGCGGGGTACTTACAGGGGAAACAGAATTAGACAGTCTCGCAATAGCAGTTTAAATATAATGAAGGATTTTGTCAATGCAACAAAAAACCATAATGCATTATTAATGTGGGATTGGATGGATGAACCAAATCTCGGAGGAAGGCAAAAGAAAGTATTTCCGCCTGTTCTGTCCGCATGGGCATATGCTACCAGAGAGGAAGATACACAACATCCTATTGCATGCAATAGTAATTCCCAAGATACATATGGTTATCTCCAGAGTATCCAATATAATGCAAGGCACACCTTCTTCGCAGATGTTACATTATTTGACTCGTATCCCTTAGAATACAGGAGACATCCTACCAATTACAACTTAGACAGAGGAATAACCGACCTCTGGGTTGAGGACATCGATGATTTTCTAAACAATAACCTTAATATGATACCCGGCGGTATGTTTATAGAAGTATGCGATATCAGGAGTAGTACTGACACGCCTGCGCCTACCCATGATCAGGTTTTGATGGAATCATGGTTAGCTGTTGTACATGGTTTGAAAATGATATCCTGGTTCAATTTCTTTGAGTATGATACGATCCAATATGAAGCTTTGCGTGAATTTACAAAAGCAATGGAAACCTATGGACAAATCATTCTCGGTCCTGATAATGTGGAACAGATTGCCGATAACAGTAATGTAAGGACAAACCGGGTGGATACTCTTACCAGAAAAGACGGCGATGACACATATCTGTTTGCAGTGCGCCTGACTGAACCTGTACCGTTGCCGGATGAGACGAATCATCAGGCTCCGGAAAAGCAGGAACCGGATTACATAACCACGACCTTCACGGTTCCGGGGCTCGAAAGCGGCCGCGCGGATGTGCTGGATGAGCTGGGACAAATCATAGAGGTGCTGGCGGTGGAAAACGGTCAATTCATAGATGAATTCGGAAAGGAAGATTACCGTATTTACCGTATTTCAGACGGCGAGCCCGGCGAAAACCTTCCGCCGGTATTTGACAACATCGGTTATAAAACTGTAAATGCAGGATCATCTCTGGAGTTTACAATATCAGCCACTGATCCCAATAGTGATCCGCTGACTTATTCCGCGTCCGATCTGCCGGCCGGCGCAAGCTTTGACCCGGCGACCCGCACCTTTAGCTGGACGCCCCAGGCAAGCCAGGTAGGGACATACAGCGTCACCTTCGCAGTCACCGACGGCGTGAATCCAACCGTTGAAAAAACCATTACGGTAAACGTCGTGGCGGTGGGAGAGACAACAGCAATTCTATCCGGACCGGCTTCCATCCAGTCCGAAAGTGTATTTACCGTAACTCTGGGATTAAACAGCAATATCGGAGACGTCTACGCGGCTACGTTCACGTTAAGCTATGACAGCAGCCTGTTTACACTGGAATCCGTGGACGCGGCGGCAGACAGCCCAATCATGATTGCCGCACAGGATATTTCCGTACCGGGGATCATCCGGCTGTCGGTTGCCGGCACTACTCCGATATGGGGGAGTAATATTGCTTTGGTCGATCTGCATTTCAGGTCGAATGCGATCAGCGCCTCGCAGACGACTTCCGTCAGCATAAGCGGCGCCGAACTTGGGATCTCAGATGGCAGCGAATATGCCGCGGGGACTTCAAGTCTTTCCACTCTGATCAACCTCAGGGCGTCGGCCGAGGTAGCCAATGCATCCGCCATTTTGGAGGGCGGACAGGTGACGATTACATGGACCGATCCTGCTGATGCCGTATTTAACGGGGTCAAGATCGTGGGCGAGGGTGGCACGGTCATAACGCCGGTCTTGGTAGATAAGGGAGTACAGACGGCAACCATCACCGGGTTAACAGAGAACATTCCATATTCCTTTAGAATCATTACACTCAATAGCGAAGGGGCTGAGTCTCAAGGAGTTATAGTAACAGCAACAACTGGTCAAGTTATTGGAGACTTGAACGGAGACGGCTATATAAGAACCGGCGACCTTGCCATGGTGGCAGCCAGGTACGGAGTGCGCGAAGGCGACGCTGACTGGGCGGCTGCAAGAATCGCCGACGTCAATGGAGATAAGGTTGTCGATATTGCTGACCTCGTATACATCGCAAGAAGGATCCTGAATATCCAGTAACAGGAGAAGGGAGGGCGGATTTGTCCGCCCTCCTTTTCACCCCGGAGGAGATAATATTATAGCATACACCAACTTATAACTCTTGAGTAACCTATTATTCGTTTTTATACATGCTGGGTTTGACACCGACGATTTTTTCAAATGTTCTGCTAAAATGCTGGACATTTTCATACCCTACACGATGACATACGTTGACGACTTTCATGTTTTTTCCCGACAACAGCTCCTTGGCTTTTTCCATCCGGATGTTTATCAGAAAATGGATATAAGTATACCCGGTCTTTTTCTTGAACAACTGGCTCAGGTAAAAGGGATTTAAGAAAAAACGCTCGGATAATGCTGTCAGGGAGATATCTTCCGTATAATGATCGGTAATGTACTCTTTAATACTCTCGATGATGTCCTCGTTTTCTTCATGGGGGGACTGCGGCATTGTAACAGCTGCACCTCCCGATTTTTCCACATACCTGGCAATTGACAGCAGGACGGCCGATTTCAGATCCGCCTGATCCACGGGCTTTAATAAATATTTATTCACACCCAGTTCAATTCCTTTTCTTGCATACTCAAACTCGGAATAACCGCTCAGGATGATTGTTTCAAACTTATCAAAAATGGATTGAAGCCTATTGATCAGATCTAGTCCGTCCATAAAAGGCATTTTTATGTCTGTTATCAGGATCTGGGGGTGTTCCACAAGGGCGGATTTATAAGCCTCAATACTGCTGGTGAAGGGATAAACGCGGCATCCAAGCCGCTCCCAATCGATGATTTTTTCCAGCCCCCTGGCGATCAAGCTTTCATCGTCCACAACAAAAACTTTATACATAATATCACCTCTTCCTGTAGGGTATCAGCATTTCGACGGCGGTGCCTTCCATCCGCACCGAATGCAAGTTCAGATAGTATTCTTCGCCATATTCAAGCTTTATGCGGTCATATACATTCTTTAACCCGATTCCGGATTTTGTGTCGTTCAAGGTGTCGGACGAAGCAAGAAGCTTTTGTTTTAATTCCGAAAGCTTTTCTGCATCCATTCCGTTCCCGTTGTCTTTTATGGTTAATAAAATATTGTTTCCCTCCATAGTCCCATGAATGCTGATTATGCATTTTCCAAGGATATCATGAAATCCGTGAACAATGCAGTTCTCCACAATGGGCTGGAAAGAAAAGCGGATAATGCTTGCTTCCATTATTTCTCCGGACAAACGGATATCCAGTTGGTAACGGTTGTCGTGCCGAATGTTGAAAAGCTTGATATACGTAGTGATATACTCGATTTCGTCCCCAACGGTATTGTTTGTCTTGCCCTTTGACAGCGTGAGCTGAAATATTCTTCCAAGATCCCTGATCATATCCGACACTTCGGCGTCGTTGTTCAGCGCAGCCTTCATACGGATGCATTCGATGGTATTGTACAGCATGTGCGGGTTGATTTGATTCTGGAGCGCTGCAAACTGAGCTTTCTTTTCATGTAATTTAGTGATATACACTTCATTGATCAGCGTATTGATTTTGGATATCATACGGTTATAGGTTTGTGTAAGCGAGCCGAGTTCATCGCTTCTATCGGTGGCCGGTATTAAATCGTACTGCTGGTTTTCGAAAAGCTTCATGCTTTTAGCCAGCCTTGATAGGGGTTTGGTGATGGTATGGCTTAACAAAAGCGACAACAGGATGGTAAGCAATATCATAGCAAGCACTAAAATAAGATTGAGATTCCTCAACAGGTATAGTTTACGGAAGAGTGTTTTTTTCGGGATTAGGATAGATATGTTCAGGCCGTATTTGGGAGAACGGCTGGAAAGGACAATGGCCTGGACAGCTGTTTCCTGTCCCGTTCCGGCCAGGGCTTTTGATGGTATTTTATACAGATAATCACCGCTGATGTTGGATACTTCTATCCCGATATCATATTCCGAAATGATCTGTTCATGCACGGGATTTGTTTTAATAATATTCCCTATCTTTGCCTCATAGGCTATTACGCCGTGGGACGTGCCATGGAAATCCCTTAAGGATCTACCGATAATCAGGGATTGGGAATTGACATTATCCGACGGCTTCGAATCTATATTCATGGGTGTGATGATGAGATTGCCGTTGGATCCCAGTATTTTATGAAACCAGTCCAGGTTTTCAAAATCCCCGATATCCAGTGGTCGGTCCGGATTTCCGCTATAGTAAACGATTTCTGAAGCCCCGATGATATAGATATTCCTTACATCCGGCTTTTGCAAAGTCATATTGTGGATATAGTTTTCTATCACTTTACGATAGGTTATCCTATCATAAAGAAGGTATTCCTTTTCCCGGGATAGGAAATCCAGGGCATTGGTGTCATTCACGACGGATTTGGAGATATTGTCGACGGAAGCTACATAACCTTCTATCTCGGAATTTAACTGGGAGGCAAAAAGATTGACAAAATCAGTCATGGTTTCGTTTGTATGGGATAGAACGGTATTATAGTTCAAACAGCTGATGACAGCAAGGGGGACGATGCAGAGAAACAGGTAGTTGATGAATATTTTCTCCCGCAGCTTTATATTTTTATAAAAGGATTTTATACCGGCCGGAGAAATCATTTCGTGTATCCTTTCTAAAAATATAGAAATAGCTTTTATTTATATTTATACTTTAATTATAACTTTATTTTCCTTTTTCGTACAGCGAAAAAAATAGTACCTTAAAAAACCGCACTTTATATATTAAAAAAAGTCCCTATATACCTTAAAAAACCGTGCCATATATCTTAAAAAAGAATCTTTACGCATTACGAACGTTTAAGTATGATTATGTCATACGGATGTATCAATAAACAATAAAGTAGGTGACTTATGTCAGATATTGAAATATTAAGCCAACCGAATAGGAGAAGGGTAAAGGACAAACCGGGCTTTTTGAACACCGCCGGAAAGGTTTTAAGGCTGCAGTGGCCGTTATACCTCATGGTGCTGCCTGGTGTGGTATTCTTCATTCTATTCAAGTATATCCCCCTCTTCGGTTCGGTCATGGCTTTTCAGGACTTCAGGATTACGAGGGGCATATTTGGAAGCGATTGGGTGGGGCTGAAGCATTTTATTCAATTTTTTACATATTATGATCTTCAGAAAGTGTTTTGGAATACGCTGGTGATTGCCGCACTAAACCTGGTATTCACCTTTCCGGCTCCGATCCTGCTGGCTTTTCTTTTTAATGAAATAAAGAACAGGTATTTTAAGAAGACGGTTCAAACCTTGAGCTACCTGCCGCATTTTTTTTCGTGGGTGGTCATTGCGGGACTCACCTATGATGTGCTTTCGCAAAACGGCATTGTCAATTCGGTGCGGGCGCTTATGGGTATGGACAGCATCCTGTTAATGCAAAAGGCGGCTTACTTCAGAGGCATTATCGTGATTACCTCTATCTGGAAGGAAATGGGATGGGGGAGTATAATACTATTGGCTGCTATAAGCAATATCAATCCTGAATACTATGAAGCGGCAACAGTCGATGGAGCGGGCAAATTCCGGCAGGCGGTTTCCATCACCTTTCCGATGCTCCTGCCCACTATTGTGATTCTGTTTCTTCTGCACATAGGAAATTTTCTTGAATTGAACTTTGATCAGATAATAAACCTTTTAACCCCGATGACCTATTCGGTAGGCGATGTTTTAGAGACCTATGTTTACCGTATCGGGGTACAGGGAGGACAGTACAGCCTGACGACTGCAATCGGGCTGTTCCAGTCGGTGATAGGGTTTATCCTTATTACGGTAACCAACAAACTGTCGAAAATGTATTTGGGGGAGGGAATATGGTAATGAAGAGACAACGGAAACCATGGGGAGAATGCCTGTTCTGCTATTCCAATTATATATTTATGGTGTTGTTCGGCTTTATTATGCTTGTCCCGCTTCTGGCAGTGGTGTCCACTTCCCTGAGTTCCCCGCATGCTGTAAGCACCGGCAAGGTATTCCTTTTTCCCGTTGATTTTACGCTGGCTTCGTGGAAATACATACTGGGCCTGGACAAAATGTGGCGATCCTTCCTTTTGACTGTAGCGGTTACGGCAACAGGCACGGTGCTTAGCCTGATCCTGAATTCCATGATGGCCTATCCCTTATCCAAAAAGGAATTTGCCCCCGGCAAATACATTATGCTGGCCATGTCGGCCACATTGATATTCAATGCGCCTATGATACCTTATTTTCTTACGGTAAGAAAGCTTGGCCTTTTTGACAATGTTTTGGTCCTGATTTTACCCAGCCTTTTCGGCGCCTACTTCATGATTATCATGGTCACATTTATGCGGCAGATGCCCCGGGAGCTTGAAGAATCGGCTATCATAGACGGCGCCGGGTATATGCAGATCCTGTTTAGAATTGTGCTGCCTTCCTCCAAGGCGATGCTTGCCACCATAGGGCTTTTCTATGCCGTATCCTACTGGAACCAGTTCAAGCATCCCCTGTTGTTTATTCAAAATCAGAAACTGTATCCCCTGCAGCTTACAATCCGGGCTTTCCTGACCGGAGAGGAAGTGCAATGGACTCCTTTAGACCCGGTTCAGAAAAAGATGTACAATCCGGATACGGTCAGGTCCGCTGTAGTGATTTTCTGTGTACTGCCCATTATATTAACCTACCCATACCTGCAAAGATACTTTATCAAGGGGGTCATGATCGGCAGCATCAAAGGTTGAATTTAAACCGCTTGTTTTCAGGCGGTTCAAATAAAAAAGAAGAAAGAGGGAAAATATCATGAAAAAACATCTTAAGAAGCTGCTGACGCTTTTTGTGGTCGTATGCTTGAGCGCCGGGCTGTCAGCCTGCACTTCGAAATCGCAAGAGGGTAATACGACGACAGGGACTACGCAGAATACGGTACAAACTTCACAAGACTCCGTAGCGCCATCAGCTACCATAACGCTGGATCGGGAGTACTACGTGGAATGGTGGCGCACCAATCAGGAGGGAATTACATGGGAAAAGGACGGACCGGTATCTCAATGGCTTGTTGAAAGGACAGGCGTAGGAATGTACTCGCCCCTGGTTATATGGGAGTCAGGCAAGGGCTACAGCAGCAAGCTGCAGACCCGTGCAGCCACCGGTGACCTGCCGGATATTTTCATGCCAAGGGACGGCATTGAAAAGACATTGATAGAGGACGGCATGATATGGGATATTTCCGAGTATCTGCAAGTGTATGCTCCGAATGTCTGGAGCAGAATACCCGAGAGTATATGGGATGTGGTGAGGACAAGCGATCCCAGCGGAAAGGGCGGCATTTACTATATCCCCAATGTTCAGCAGTTTAACGGCTTTGCATCGTTTATCCGCAAAGATTGGCTTGACGAAGCAGGACTGGGTATTCCAACCACACAGGCCGAATATGTAGATGCATTGAGGGCATTCAAGAAAAGAGGGGCTGATGTCCTGCCCACTATAGGCCGTGAAAATGGAAGGTGGATGGATCACCTGTTTTTCATGTATGATGTGGCTATGTATGAAGGACATCCTTGTTTTGACGTATATGACGGCCAGGTGACTTATTCTGCCGTAACGCCCAATATGAAAGAGGCAATAACCTTTATCCGGGGGCTATACAACGAAGGTCTGCTGGACAATGAGACCTTCCTGAACAAGGCAAACACCCTCTGGGAAAAGGTGAAGACAAACCGGGTGGGAAGCTGGTTCCATATACCGAATGGGCTTGACGGGATGGCATTAGACGATCTTCTGAAGGTGGAGCCCAAGGCGGATGTCGTGGTTCTTCCCAGGATTGCGGCCCCGGGGTATGAAGGCTACATAACGGTGAAGCAGATATGGGGACCGTATTGGGCGTTTGGCAAAAAAGACGAAAAAACCTTTATCGCCTCTTTAAAAATGCTTGACTGGTTGGCGAATCTTGCCAATGAGGAGGAAATAAGGTATGGAGTCCAAGGTCTTCATTATAATCTTGTCGATGGAAAGAAAGTAAAGAACGTTGATTTTGATACAAATAAGATTGAAAAGCAAGTAGGTTTCGGTGCAATTACAACGCCAAAAGAATATATAGAAAGCAAATCGATAGCAGTGAACGATCCTGCACAGAAAGAATATATAATAAATTCCGCGAGACAGGCCATAAGGGCAGTGGAGACCGCAGAGATAGACCGTTCCAGGCCAGTGGCGGAGGACGGGTTGCCTGCCATGGTCTTTGACGGATTTCCGGATATAGCCAGCCGTAAGCTTTACCAGGAATATATGACGAAGATCATTATCGGAGACTTGCCAGTGGAAGCTTTCGACGAATTCGTGAAGAAATGGAATGAAACCGGAGGCGAAGAAGTAACAAAACGTGTTAGGGAATGGTATACAAAAATTAAGAAATAGATAATGCTTACAATTTGCATGAGGGGCTTGTGATGGTTTTGCAGGCCCCATTTTAAATGGGAATAAGACGGAAAGGAGTTAATGTAATGTATAAAAAAGTGTTATGTCTTTTACTAATCACATGTTTTGTTATAGGCAGCTTTGGAGTGGCTTCCAGGGATGTTTATGCCGACGCCGGTATTGTCCCGAATATAGAGGTGCTGCCCGGGCTGGCGGTGGAAGTGGGAGAAGAGGTCTTTTTCTCGGCGGAAGCAAGTACATACAACGGACAAAAGATCGCTCAGAGTAGCTCTGCTGATCTTGTGCGCTATGAATGGGATTTTGGCGACGGTTATAATATGAGGCCGCTGCCGTTCCAGGATGGAGACATGAACAACGGGTATGGAGGACTGGCTGCGATACATTACTTTATGACGCCGGGTACTTTTGATGTGACATTAAAAATTACCAGATTTGCTACATCTAACGATGCGCTGAACAGAGGCACGAACATTCCATTGGAAGTAAAAGAAACAGTGGTGCAGGTTACAGTGACCGGAGAAACTCCAATAGATGGATTTGAAGTGCTGCGTGCTCCGTTTAATGCCCGTATAGCTCAGTTCATTACTGTTGTGATACCGGAGGAAATCGCATCGTCAGGCACAAACAAGCTGGTCGTAACGCTGGAAGGCAAAGACCCGGTATCCATTAAAACGCTGGTTAACAAAACAATAGAAGGAACAGAAGAAAAGTATCTGTTAGATCACAGTGAGCTGGTGGCAAATGAGTACAGGCTGGTCACGAAGCTTCTGGATGCAAGTAATGAGCAAATAAGCATATGGATAGATAAGTTTACAAAAGCTTATGACGACATACCAAAGGTTGGAATTAATGAATGGAACGCTATCTGTAAGGATGGAGAGCCATATTTCCCGGTAACGATGTATTGGCTTTACCAGGATCAGATGGATTTATTCAGGGATTGTGGCGGCGCGGTATATTCAATGAATGATAAAGCTGAAACCATGACTGTTCAGCGATGGGTGGATTATGTGAATAAAACCAAATCATATGGCTGGGATATCACAGGCCCCGGTTTGACACCCGGTGTACTCAAACGAAATACAAGTCTGGAAGCTCGCAAGTCATATGTAGAAGCAACAAAGAACGATGAAGCAATGCTTATGTGGGATTGGCATGACGAACCAAATATAAATGCGTCGCAAAGCTCGTATTTTCAAACAGTTTCACCGGTTTTAGCCGCTTGGACATATGCCACCAGGCAAATAGATTCTACACATCCTGTGACGATCAATATGTACGGTTATGATTATCTGCCATGGTATGACTCGAACGGTAAGGGTACCAAATGGATTACATACAGAGACTCTGCCGAAATATTTGGGGGAAAGCGTGCATTTTTTGTTGATGTAATGCAAATGGATGTTTATCCGCTTGAAGCCCGGCTTCATGCAAGTATGTTTTACAATGGAACCAGTAATTACATAAAAGACGGGCCGATTGCCCAATGGGTACAGGCGCTTGATAACTTCATAGAAAGAGACTTTGATCTGGTTCCGCACGGCTTTTTCGTGCAGACATGTGACGGGCATAATACAGGAGATGATGCCAATACGCCGGCGCCTACTCATGAGCAGGTGTTGATGCAGGCATGGCTGACTGTAACGCATGGAGGAAAAATGCTCAATTGGTTTCCTTATCATGTACCAGCCACAAGACAATATAATGCTATGAAAGAATTTGCTAAAAGCATGGAAACATATGGAAAGATTATTGTGGGGCCCGACAATGTAGAGCAGATCACCGATAACAGCAATGGAAGGACAAACAGGGTAGATACGCTGACCAGGAAAGGTGTGGAAGAGGGCGATAATGATACGTATCTTTTTGCGGTGCGCCTAACCGAACCGGAGCCTTTGAATACGCAAAAATATGTAGAAACGGAGCATATGAAGCCGGAAAACATAGAGCGGGAGGTTATAACAACAACGTTCACCGTTCCCGGGGTTACTGAGGGATATGCTTATGTAATGGACATAAATGGAAATGCTGTGGATTTTATACCCATAAGAGGTGGGAAGTTTACGGATACTTATAGAAAAGAGGATTATCGTATTTACCGTATTAAAGCAGACGACATGCCGGTAAATCTTGTAAGTATACCGACTCCAGCGGCCAAGGAGGTTGTCGCAAAAAGAAATGAAAAGAGTGCGGATGCTCTCAGACTTCCCGGCAAGGTATCGGTAACGACTAATTTGGGTCCGGTCAATGTTGATGTAATATGGGATGTGGAAAGCAGTGAATTTGATCCAGAGTCGAAAATTCAACAGACTGTTGCGATAGACGGAGAAGTCATATTACCGGCATATGTTGAAAACACTAATAATGTAGGACTGGATGTAAGTATTGAAGTAACTGTAAATCCCAAAAATATCTGGACTGCATCTGCAGGCTTTAGCTCAACTCAGGGGGAAAACCAGTGGTATTATTATTGGTCCTTAACAGGTGGCGGAAGTCGGGTTGATATGCAGTGGGATGCGGTAAATAACAGGTGGAAAGATAAAGGCACTGTGATATGGATATCGGACGATGAGCAGTATGTTCAGGATTCGAGACGTTATGGCGCAAGGGCATGGAAAGCTCCTAAAGCCGGAACAATCTCAATCGAAAGCCGGGTGGGATTTGCTCCCGGTGCTGCAGAAAGCAATTCCGCGGATGTGAAAGTAAAGAAGAACAACACTCTGATATGGGAGAATACGATCGATACTCAAGCATCGGTTGATTACAATCAGACGGATATAGCGGTTAGTGCGGGTGATTTGATATATTTTGAAGTGACGAGAGAAAGTACCGGCACAAATACAGCCAGTGTTATATGGGATCCCACAATAACAATGCCGGAGCAAAACCAACCGCCGGTATTGGGCAACATCCGGGACAGAAAGGCATATGTCGGGACAGAGCTGTCATTCACCATATCAGCAGAAGACCCGAACGATGATGTGCTGACATATGCGGTTAAGGGTCAGCTTCCGGACGGAGCAAGCTTTGACGCAGACACATGTGAATTTACATGGACGCCACAGGAGAGTCAGGCGGGAACGCACAATGTAACATTTACCGTTACAGACGGCAAGATATATGAGCCACTTGAGAAGATGATCAATATTTATGTAGACATACCGGTGGTAAATGTTGATATAACCGGCGAAGATGTTACCGGAGAGGCTGGCAATAAGGCGCTTACTTTGGTAATAAACGGAACGGTCATGCTGACGGCTGAGGTGGATCCGGAGGACGCAAGCGATAAAACTGTAAGCTGGTCGTCCAGTTGGCCGGCAATTGCGACAGTTTCCGGAAACGGAACGGTTAAGACTTTGAGAGAGGGAACGGTGGTAATTACGGCGAAGTCGGTGTCGAATGCCGGAAGAGAGGAAATTAAGGCTCAATGTACTGTAACAGTTATAAAGGTTTCACTGACGGAAATTGCTGTAACGACACCGCCTGCAAAGACTATTTATGGCTTGAATGAGCCGCTGGATTTAACCGGGCTTGTGGTAACGGGTACTTATGAGAATGGCAGCGAAAAGGCACTAAATATAACAATGGACAATATAAGCGGCTTCGACAGCAGCGAACTGAAAATCGGTCAAATCGTAACTGTGACCTGCGAGGGTAAGACTGCCACATTTACGGTGAATATCACTGGCGCGGAAGAACCGGCTGTAGTTCTCAAAGGGCCCGGTAGGGTTCAGGCCGGAAGCAGCTTCGCTGTAGCTCTAGGACTGCAAAACAATCTGGATAATGTAAACGCGGTTACTATCAAGCTGGATTATGACGACGATCAGTTTGAATTTATATCACTGGAACCTGCAAACGCATCTATCATGATACCTGTATATAGTACTTCGCCGGGAAGCATCTCATTAACGGTTGCAAGCATGAGTGAGATTAAGGGTGCCGATATCCCTTTGGTCAGCCTCAATTTCAAGGCCAGGGAGATCGAAGATTTACAAACTGCTTCCATTTCTGTTACCGATGCCATATTAGGGATATCATCCGATGCAAGTGATTATGATGCTTTGGGATCAAGCATCACTATCCTTGTATCGTCCAGGATTCCAGGAGATTTGAATGGCGACGGCCTCATCAGGACTGGTGACCTTGCGAAGGCAGTGACCTTCTTTGGGGCGCAGGAGGGCGACGACAACTGGAATGCGGCAAAGGCGGCAGATGTAAATGACGACGGATTCGTAGACATTGTAGACCTGGTGTATATTGCCAGAAGGATACTCAATATTCAATAACCGGAGCAGGGGGCGGTCTTGTGCCGCCCTCTTGACTCATAACGAAAAGGAGGCTTATATGAGAATGAAGAAATTATCGTGTATCCTTGTAGTCTTGGTATTTTGCATATCATTTCCTTTTACAGTGGCTTTGGCTGATGCAGGCCCTTCTTTTTCCATATCTGCAAGCCCGACCGGACAAGGTTATAAAATCGGAGATGTGTTGACATTTACGGTAAGTGGGCACGGTATAGAGGACATGTATGGTTTCGAGATCGCAATTACTTTTGATCACGGTTTTCTGGAGTATGTTTCGACAAGCACCCAGATAACAGGAAATGGAATGCAAGCTGTTAAAGTAAGGGACAATAACAAACTCCTTTTTGGCTTTACCAAGGTCGGGGCAGTCTCTGGTGAAAATGGAGATAAGGCGTTATGCGCCGTTAAGTTCAAAGTATTGTCGGAAGGGGAGACAGTCATAAAACTGGATTTGGTCAAAATAGTCCGAAGTGATGAAACTTCCGAAAAGTACGCGGGGAGGGAATTGAAGCTGTCAACCGATAATGCCGGAGCTCCGCCGTCACTGCCGCCATCATCGCCGACACCGGCGGCCAGCCTTGAACCGACACCAGCGCCATCGGCGATCATTACCGTTGCACCGGAGGAGGTACCGCTGGGCATAGTAAAGAGTCAGGTCTTCAGTGACCTGGGCAGTGTGGAATGGGCAAGGGAAGCCATCGAAGATATGGCATCCAGAGGCATTATCAAGGGAACAGGAGAGAATAAATTTTCTCCATCATTAAATATTACCAGGGCTGACTACCTGTTGCTGCTGGTAAGGACATTGGGACTTCAGGCCGATGCGGAGGACGACTTTGACGATGTAAAACCGGGCGTCTATTATTATGAAGCGGTCGGCATTGCCAGGAAACTGGGTATCACAAACGGCGTTGGAAATAACCTTTTCAAACCAAAAGAGAATATTTCCAGGCAGGACATGATGGTGTTGACGACAAGAACGCTGGAAAAGTTCAAAGGGTTGAAATCCACAAGCAACATTGATGTACTGGGTAAATTCACAGACCGGGAGGATATTGCCGGGTATGCTGAAGGAAGCCTGGCAACGCTGGTATCTGAAGGTCTTATTTTAGGATCGGGAAACAAACTGAATCCCCGAGCCTGGACCACAAGGGCGGAAGCGGCAGTGTTCATGTACAGGATATTTAATAAATACCTCTAAGGGATTAAATTTTAAAATTAGCCAGTTTTACCTGACAAAAAGATTTTTTAATACATCTGCCTTACAAAGTTTATTTTTTAGGGAGGCGAACCGTGAATAATGACAAAAAAATTGTCGCAAAACTGCATGCGGCAGATTTCGCTATGACTGATTCAAATTTTTACTCGCTTAGTATTCTGAAGGATAAAAACATATATTATACGCTATGCTCGCATAATATCGATACCCATGGGCGTGTATACAAGTATGACCCGGAAACGGATGAAGTTCGCATTTTTGCCGATCTTGGGAAGGTTACCGGAGAGGCAGGCAAAAAAACGCTGCCCCAGGGGAAATCGCATACGCCTATCTTCGAGGCGGATGGGAAAATCTATATTGCGACGCACTATGGTTACTACCAGGGAAACGAGGGCAAAGAAGAGCCTGCGCCTCCACCTCCTGGGTATTTTCCATACCCAGGAGGCAAAATTATTGAATACGACATGGCAAGTGGTAAATTTTCCATACTGGCTTCTGCTCCGCCTGAAGAAGGGATTATAACCATGAATATGGATACCGAAAGGAAGTTCATCTATTGCCTCACCTGGCCCAAAGGCATATTCATGTATTATGATATCACTAAAAGGAAGCTGGAAATCCTCGGGCAGGTTTCCCGCGGAGGCGAAGTCGGGCTTGGAGACAATTACTTCTGCCTCTGCAGGGGGATAGCCATCGACCCCCGGGACGGTACTGCTTATTTTACAAACTCCGACGGCGAAATTTTGATGTTCCGAACCGAAAGGGGCAAAGTGGATTCAGTCGAATGGGCGCATATGAAAAAGGATGTCTTCGGGGTATGGGACCCTCACAAAGGCGGGCATCAGGGCTATAACTGGAGGCAGATTTTATGGCATCCGGAATACGGAAAATTTTTCGGCGTCCATGGGAAATCCGGCTATCTGTTTAGCTTTGACCCAAAAGAAAGAAAACTGGAAATTATAAACCGCATCTGCAATGAAAGGTGTATTAAAAAGGGAGCATTTGAGTCTTTCCGGTATGGCTACATGACGCTGGGCCTGGATCCTGAAGACAGGGATACCTTCTATTATATCTCAGGCTTTGATGAAATCATGAATGCGCCGGACCAGAAAGACGGAAGGGAGTCTATGCCCTATTTGTTATTGACTACATATAATCTGGCTTCGCAAAAATACACCGATCATGGTATTATACAGCTTGAGGACGGAAGGTATCCTACACTGACCCAGTCAATTTTAGTTCATCCCAATGGGAGGATCTACACCTGTCCATGGATACCCCGGACACAAAACAGCGCATATGACGAGTATAAACAGCAGTGTGACCTGATAAGCTTCAGGAATCCTTTGAAATAGCGCGGTAGTAGACAGTAAGGTTTGTTTTTATTGTGGCGGAAAGCGGGAAGTATGAATGCAGTATACAGGCAGATATTATCGGGAATAACAGATAAAAAGCTGCTTTTGAAGAGGGATACGGCGGATTGAAAGCCCCGGAAATGAAAAAAATTTTATGCCGCCGTGGATTAAAGGCAGCCAGCAGGAATCTGTTAAATTTTAGGTAAATTGACTAGTACTACAGCGAAACAAACATTTTATTTTCGGCATTTATGCGCCTTCCAGAAATATCGCAAACGCTTCAATGCGTTATTTCTGGAAGGTTAATTAAAATGTTTTGCTGTAGTACTAGCGGCAGTTTCCTAGTTATTTTTAAGAATAACCCCATAGGGCTGTAATATCAGCGCTTATAGGGTTTTAATTATGTATTACCCATCCAGAGCATATTGACTTATATTAAAAATATCAATGATTTTTTTCTGCTCTGGTGTTAGCTTAAGGCTTGTATTCGGGAAAGCAGCTAATTGACGAAACCGTCGAATTCGAGGTGCGTTTCCATGGGTATTCGGGAAGTCAATATAAAGTAAAAGCTTATGTGTGGGACAAACTGGACAGCTCTCCTTATAGCATTGGCGTCGATTTGGCAGAACCGGTGGAAGTGAAATAGAGATAGCAACAGAACTCTAATTAATTAAGATGTACCGGGGTTAACCCCGGAGAAACATCTCAAAACGCGCAACCGGCTTATAGAAGCAGCTGATATATTTAAATCATTCGGGCTCAATGCCGAAGCGGGAGGGAATGATTTCCCTGTAGAATCAACATATTAAAGCCACAGAGGCAGTAATACGACTACCCCCGGGCAGCCGTATTACTGCTGGAACAGAGCCTGAAGAGGGACGGGTACCTGGAAAGGGGAAAGGGCTAATATTGTTATACTAACAGGTAAATTATCCTGGTAATTACCAAAACAATCTTGTATAATTACAGTGTAATGTTATAAAGCTTATTGAGGAGGTGGTAATTATGTATCCATTTGAATTGTTTCAATTAATACAATTCCTTATGGTGATATTTTTTACCATCTTTTTGGTTTGTGGAATTTATCATAGTTTCAAATTATCCGGAACCTTTATTAAGCGCGAAAAAGAGAAAAACTGTTTCAAGCTGGCAGCTCTTTACATGCAAAGCCTTTATTCCGCTGATTTTTTAAGTTTTTTCAAATATAAAATCTGGAAACTCATCCGAATCCCATAGTCATATTAGCATAAATGCCTGACTTTAATTTAAGGGAGATGTAATAATATGACGTTTACCATAATAATGATATTAATTATAGTCTTTTTTATCCTGTACGATTTAATAAGCAGGAAAGATATTGACAAAAAAATTAAAAAGTGGATAACCGACAACTGGGCTAAAATGCCGGAACAGGAGCCGAATGAACGGGAAGCAGCCTCATTCTCAAGCTATTTTAACAATTGGAAGATCAATAATAGCAATGAACCTTATATTGATAATATAACATGGAATGATCTGGAGATGGACAAGGTTTTCAACAGAATTAACAATACGATTTCAACTGCAGGTGAAGAGTATTTATATAGCCTTTTGCGCCGTCCGGTTTTTATTGGCAGCGAATTGAAGGAAAGAAGCCGGCTGCTTGATTTCTTTCTTAAAGAAAAAAATGTCAGGGAAAAGGTGCAATTTGTACTGGCCAGGCTGGGTAAGAGAAGATGTATCGATGTCTCGGATTATTTTTTCAATGAAGACATCATATACAAAAAAAGAGTGCTTTATTACCTGCTAGCCGGATTTTTTCTATTATCTGCATTTTTTATGGTATTTGTAGATATTAAAATAGGAGCGGCTGCTTTTGCTCTTTCGCTGATAACCAATGCAACGGTATATTACAGGATCAAAAACTCTATTGAGTACAGAATTATACCTCTGGGCTATATTATTCAATTGGTTGGCACCGCAAATACATTAATGAAATTGGAAATTCCGGAGTTGAAGGCATACCGGGAGGTGCTTGCCGAAGCACTGGCAAAAGTCAGAAAAATCGGCAGAAAAGGCTTCAGCCTATTGAGCAAGGCACAGAATCCCATCACGGAATATGCCAAATCATTGCTGTTTGCAGAATTGATAGCCTTCGAAAGCTGTCATAACCTGGTGGTTGAATACAGAATTGAGCTAAAAAGAATTTTTGACATCCTGGGCTACATTGATTCCATGATCTCTATTGCTTCCTACAGAGAATGCGCGGGCGTCTGCTGCCAGCCGGAGTTTACCGGCTGCCGGGAAGGGAAAATACATATTAATGCCGTTGATTTATACCATCCTTTGATTAAAGAGCCTGTGACAAACACCTGCAGTTTCGTGAAGCCTGTCCTAGTAACAGGCTCAAACGCTTCAGGTAAATCAACGTTTCTCAAGGCGGTTGCTATCAGCGCCATTTTTGCTCAGACTATGGCTATCTGCCTTGCAAGGGAATTCCGGTTATCCAGGTGCATGGTATATACATCCATGGCACTTAAGGACAACCTTATAAATAAAGAAAGCTATTTTATCGTAGAACTGAAGTCTCTGAAAAGGATTATAGACGCCGTAAACACAGGACTGACATGCCTGTGCATTGTTGACGAGGTGCTCAGAGGTACCAACACTGTTGAAAGAATAGCGGCTTCCTCCGAAGTATTGGCTTCATTGGGAAGCAGGAATTGCATGTGCCTGGCTGCAACCCATGATATTGAGCTGGCTTCAATTCTCGAAGGAGTATATGAAAACTACCATTTCAGGGAGACGGTGACCCAGGATAATAATGTCCTGTTCGATTATACCCTGTACCCGGGCAAAAGCAGTACTAAAAATGCCCTGAAGCTGCTGAAGGTAATGGGATATGACAACAAGATAGTCAGCAGGGCCCAGGCCAGATCTGACAGATTTATGAAGGAAGGTGTATGGCACAGAGTCCAGGTGACATAAGGACGAGGTGACATAAGTGACATAAGGGGACGTTTAAGTGACATAAGGGGACGTTTAAGTGACATAAGGGGACGTACCTATTTTGTCATATTTATGTTTTTAACACATGCCGGTAATCTATTAGCAGGGGTGATCATTTTACTACAACCAAAAGGCTGTTGAAATTGGCACTAATTAAATGTTTTAAACTGTGCCTAATTCATGGTACTATATTCCTGGCAAATATTTCTTAAATGGAGGGCTACATAATGAATAAAATTGTCATGAAGACGCCGTTGGTGGAAATGGACGGCGATGAAATGACCAGGATCATCTGGGCGATGATAAAGGATATATTACTAAAGCCATATATTGAGCTGAATACCGAGTATTACGACCTGGGCTTAAAAAAAAGGGATGAAACCAATGACCGTATAACTGTGGATTCAGCCAATGCAATAAGGAAATACGGTGTAGGAGTCAAATGCGCTACAATAACGCCAAATGCCGCGAGGGTAAAGGAATACGAGCTGAAGCAGATGTGGAAGAGCCCAAACGGTACAATCAGAAGCATACTGGATGGTACGGTATTCCGTACGCCGATTATTGTTAACAATATAAAGCCCTTCATACCCACCTGGGTAAAGCCTGTGACCATCGCCAGGCATGCATATGGGGACGTTTATAAAAATGTGGAGCTCAGCGTTGATAAGCCTGGCAAGGTTGAGCTGGTATATACATCCGAGAATGGTATGGAAAGAAGACAACTGCTTCACAGCTTCCAGGGAGGGGGAGTTGTTATGGGCATGCATAATCTTGACGCTTCTATTGCAAGCTTTGCCAGATCCTGCTTCACATTTGCCCTTGACCGGAAGATAGACCTCTGGTTTTCAGCCAAGGATACAATTTCTAAGATATATGACCACAGGTTTAAGGATATATTCCAGGATATCTATGAAAGGGAATATAAGGATAGATTTGAGGCTGCGGATTTGGAATATTTCTATACTCTTATTGACGACCTGGTTGCACGCGTAATCAGGTCGGAAGGCGGAGTTCTCTGGGCCTGCAAGAATTATGACGGAGATGTTATGTCTGATATGGTGGCTACAGCCTTCGGAAGCCTTGCAATGATGACTTCCGTCCTGGTATCACCGGAGGGATGTTACGAATTCGAGGCCGCTCATGGAACCGTCCAGAAGCACTATTACAGCCATCTCAAAGGCGAGAAAACCTCAACCAATTCTATGGCAACCATTTTTGCATGGACGGGTGCTTTGAGAAAACGCGGTGAACTGGACGGTAACGTCCGGCTCTACCAGTTTGCCGGCATCCTTGAAAAGGCTGCTATAAGCACTATTGAGAGTGGAGTCATGACAAAGGATTTGTACCAGCTTTCAAGCTCGCCTGACAAAAAAGCCGAAGGCACGGAAGAGTTCCTCCTTGCTGTAAGGACTAAGCTCGACTTTTAGGAATCAGGGGGACGGTTCTCCTGATTCCTCCGGCTTTAGATGGAATCAAGAGAACCGTCCCTCTGATTCCTCCTGTGGCTTTAGAATTAGTATGGCGAGGGGTGGTACCTGCAGGGTCAGGGAATATGGCCTTCCATGACAGGGACTTTGCTCTGCTCTTACTCCGCCCATATTACCTACATTGCTGCCTCCGTAAACCTCGGAGTCGCTGTTGAGGATTTCCTTGTAAAACTGGTCAAAGGGCGCTCCGATCCTGTAATTTTCGCAAACCACGGGAGTAAAATTGCATACTATTATGAGCATATCATGCCAATCCTTGCCTTTTCGTATAAAGGATACTACGCTGTGATCACTGTCGTTGCAGTCTATCCACTCGAAGCCGTCAAAGCTGAAATCCACCTGATGAAGGGCTTTTTCCCCGACGTATATCCTGTTTAGGTCTTTTACAAATTTCTGCAGCTTTTTATGCATGTCATAATCCAGCAAATGCCAGTCAAGGCTTCTGCTGTAATCCCACTCTATGAACTGGCCGAATTCCCCGCCCATGAACAGCAGCTTCTTTCCGGGATGACCGTACATGTATCCGTAGCTTACTCTCAGTCCGGCAAATTTTTGCCAGTAATCACCCGGCATTTTGTTGATCATTGAGCATTTGCCGTGAACCACTTCATCGTGGGAAAGCACATTTATAAAGTTTTCCGACATGGAATACATTATGGAAAAGGTCAGCTTATTGTGGTGATATTTCCGGTAGATGGGATCCATGCTGATGTACCGGAGATAATCATTCATCCATCCCATATTCCATTTAAAGGAAAACCCAAGGCCCCCTACATATGGAGGCTTTGAAACCAGCGCCCAGGAGGTTGATTCTTCAGCAATCATCATTATACCGGGATAGTATTTATATACTGTAGTATTCAGCTGGCGTAAAAAATCTATGGCACCGATATTCTCCTTACCGCCATATTTGTTGGGTATCCATTCGCCATCCTTCTTGCCGTAGTCAAGATAAAGCATTGAGGCCACTGCATCTACACGAAGGCCGTCGATGTGATATTTCTCAAACCAGAACACCGCATTGGAAACAAGAAAATTTCTTACCTCATTCCTGTCAAAGTTGAAAATATGGGTGCCCCAGTCCGGATGCTCGCCCTGCCTCATATCTGCATGCTCATAAAGGGCCGTACCGTCGAACCTTGCCAGACCGTGGCCGTCTTTGGGGAAGTGCGCCGGAACCCAGTCAATTATCACTCCGATACCATTTTGGTGGCATTGGTCCACAAGATACATGAAATCTTCAGGCTTTCCGTATCTGCTGGTGACTGAATAATAACCGGTGACCTGATACCCCCAGGAGCCATCGAAGGGATGCTCTGCTACAGACATGAATTCGATATGAGTATAGCCCATTTCCACAACATACTTAACCAGGCTGTCCGCCATTTCCCTGTAAGTGAGAAATCTGGCGCCTTCCTCCGGTATCCTGGACCAGGAGCCGGGGTGAACTTCATAAATTGCTACTGGCTTTTCAAATATGCTGCTTGT
>Ga0366771_1023_pt1 | contig 28425 bp, 23 predicted proteins | sample BONcelN113001C10_FD_207080 | JGI IMG/M metagenome (GOLD analysis project Ga0366771, IMG submission 207080) | Enriched cells from coal bed in the Powder River Basin, Montana, United States - BONCAT cells N11 rep2 HSBNCT.N11.300.1.C10 ...
CAATAGCACCTGTCATAATGGCAAGCTCTTGTGATCCAAAATTAGTTGCTGTAGGGACGCCTTCTCTCATTAGCACTTCATTTCCTGTACAGCAAATACCTACAAGGTTTATTCCTTTTGCTCCTACAGCCTTAGCTTCATTTTCCAGTTCTCTGGAAGCATAAACAATCATCTGGCTCAAAAGCGGGTTGTGTCCGTGTACTGCTATATTTATTTTGTCCTTGTCTATAACACCAAGATTTGCTTCAGTTACTACAGGCTTAGGTGTTCCAAAAAGTATGTCGGATAAGTCCGTTGCAATGTTTTCTCCGTCCAGGTCAGCCAATGACGCTCTCAGTCCTCCAAATATAATATTGACCGGGTCTGCATCAGTACCGACATGGGTCTCATGAAGAAGCTGTACAATAGCCCTGTCTATAGCTGTAGGCATTATATTTGTATGTTTGAATTTAGCCTTTCTTTCATTATCCAGATATGAATCCAGCCACACCACAGGCTCTGAATCGTATTTCCCGAAATCCATAAGCGCTTTTATTGCTACATCACGGGCGATGTCGTTTACTTCTCTTCCTTCAGTTTCAATCCCAACTCTCCCGGCAACCTTCATAAGCTTATCCTTGTCGGTTACCTTATAGTCGGGTGCATGACCTTCAGCAGCATGCAGCAGCGTATTTGCTATTTCCCTGCCGTGATCCGAATGTGCTGAAGCTCCTCCGGCAATATACCTGACAAGGTTCCTTGCAACAATCGTGAAAACATCCGCGCCGCAAATGCCCTTGTCCTGCCCGGGCTTTGAAGGTATTATCCTGCATGGTCCCTGAATGCATATACGGCAGCATATACCTGTCTGGCCGAATTTGCACTGAGGCTGCTGTGCCTTGTATCTGTCCCATGCTGTCTTGATCTGTGCTTCTTCCGCTACTTCCAGCATCTCATTTGCTGCCGGATCAACAGTTCGTCTGTTGAGTTCCTGTGTCGACATAGTGATTCCTCCGTTACAAAATTTGTTAATACTTACAGCTGTCTCGATGTTTCTATTATTTTAATAAGAACTTTTTCAAGCTCCGGGCTGTCTATTTCTGCAGGATCTACATTTATACCCATCGACTTCTCACTGATACCTTCGTCGTAATGCAATACTCCAAGCAACTCTTCCGGTTTGAATCGTTCCATGATAAAAGCCTCTTCGCGTTCCGTCCTGATTTTGTTGGCTATGAACCTGATTTCTTTTATCTGAAGCTCTCTTGCAAGATTTTCAACAATCCTCGCCGTCTGCACGCTTGACTGTCCAGGCTCAGTGACTATAAGCATCAGATCGACTCCTCTGGAGGTACCCCTTGTAAGGTGTTCGATGCCGGCCCCCATGTCAAGTATTACTACATCCTTTGTATCCAGCAGCAGTGAATTCACTAATGCTTTAAGAAAGGTATTCTCACGGCAGTAACATTCGGACCCTCCCTTTTTTACACCGCCCATCCTTAGAAACTTGATACCATTTATATTTACGCTGAATTTATCAGCCATGTCATTAACTTCCGGATTCAATGTATAAAACGCCCCATCACCCATTCTTCCGCCAATTAAGTCTTTCATCTCTATTACCGGCTTTATTTCTGCAAGGACTTCTTCCTTTATACCTAGTGCAAGGCCCAGACTGCTATCCGGATCAGCATCCACTGCATATACATTAAAGCCTTTTTTGGCAAACAGCTTTGCCAGATTCGCCGATATGGTAGTCTTTCCTACCCCGCCTTTTCCAGAAACTCCAATTTTCATAAACTCAAGTACCTCCCCAAGCATATTTCATTTGTGATGTTGCTTCAGCAATGGTCAAAAAGGCTCAATATCCTCTAGACTTTCATCAGCTCATATGTACCAAAGCTCGCCGCCAGTACTATATCCTCCCCCGGCAAAAAGCTTGTAACCGACTCATCGAAAAGAATGGTGGCGTTGGCAGGTACTTCATCATCCCCCTGCCAAACAACATATGTAACCGGCACCAGCGGAAAAATCTTTATTGTAACTGCTGCGTTTCCATATTTTTCAATAGTTCCTCCCAATTTAGCACCGGCATTATAAAGCCTTCCGGCATTTTGCCCGAAGGTCTTTATCAAAGGCTGAATGGCCCTTTTCTGAAAGGTTTGATAATATATGGCCCCCCCGCCCCTTATTTCCTTAAATGATATATGCTTACTCGATAAAGGCCTTATATCAGCATTTACCAAATAATGCAGTATTAATACCTTGACCGTAGTTGTAATATCTTCTGTCATGCTTTCGCAGGTAACTTCCCCTGAAGTGCAGCTAATCGTGTACTCTTTGTTTAAGAACTTTACCTGCAAAGACTTTGCGTTACTGTCAAAAACGGAATTGGTATTGAGGCTTACTTTCTCCCAATCAAGTTTGTTAAGTTTATCACAAGCAATGCCGTAAGCTGTTGCATATGCATTTTTCAGGTTTGATTCCAATTCCATTTTTTCTCCTTGGTACTTACTGGATACCATATCTAGTTTCTAGTCTCTAGCTTATATACTACTATTTTACTCCGGCAAGGTATTGAAAAATATTTCGCTTCTTGGTACTTTTCTACTTTTTTTTGTATTTTGTATGCGATTAGTCTTCTTATACTTCACAATTACTGCTAATAAGTTATAATTAGGCTATAATAAATTTAGCAATTAATAAAATGGAGGTTTTTTGAAATGATTATTATCGGCGAGAAAATCAATAGTACTCTGAAGGCAATAAGGCCTGCAATGGAAAACTATGATGCGGCTGCGATTACAGAGCTTGCAATAAAGCAGTATGAAGCAGGCGCCACCTTTATTGATCTCAACGCGGGAATGTTTATAGACGATGAACCGGAAAGACTTGAGTGGCTGGTTAAAACAGTGCAGGAAGCTGTAGATGCCCCCCTTGCCATTGACTCGCCAAATCCTGTCGCTCTTGCCAGAGGCTTAAAGGCAAACAAGAACGGTAAGCCATTGATAAATTCCATTACCGATGAAAAAGAGAGATATGAAGCAGTTCTACCCTTGATACTTGAATACAACACTGGCATCGTAGCGCTTTGCATGGACGATACCGGAATGCCTGAAACAGTCGAGGACAGAGTTGTTATAGCCGACAGGCTTATAACAAAGCTTACAAAGCTTGGCATGAAGCTGGATGACATATATATCGATCCCATGGTAAGGCCTATTGGCACCGGTTCTCATTATGGTATTGTTGCCATAGAAACTATCCGCAAGGTAAAAACCGAATTCCCGGAAGTACATATCACTTGCGGACTTAGCAATATTTCCTTTGGTATTCCCGCCAGAAAGGTTATGAACCAGACTTTCGTTGTAGCAGCAGTAATGGCCGGCATGGACGGCGCCATACTTGATCCGTTGGACAAGAAGCTGATGACCTTTGTTTATGCAGCTGAAGCCCTGGCTGGTAAAGATGATTACTGTATGAATTATCTGATGAAATTCAGAGAAGGCGCCTTTGAAGTATAAGCCGGGTTTAAACAGGCTGTACGGTTATCCGTACAGCCTGTTTCTTAGTGCCATTGCTTTAGCAATCGCCAAAATTTGCAGCGGCTTGATACCCCTGTAAATTTTATTAAAGCAATGACCTAATTATCTTGAATTTTGAATACTAGCAATAAAATGGGCTGCATGGTAATAATCAACCAGATTGCCCTTTGAAATTACTTTTCTTATGAAATACTTTGTTTCCGGCTTAAATTTAAAAAACATAAATATGTAGGCCATTAAAAGAGCTATTTTACCATTAGCCCCAAGCTTAGGATTTTTTCCGCTTACTTCATTGAATTTCTCAAGGCACTTTAAAAGCCTTACCGGGTCGGTTGATCTTTTTCTAGCGTACTGAATTCCGCTTAGTAATTCCTCTTCAGTAACCATTTTAGGCTTATACACAACCTCTTCCATATTGTACTTTGACCAATCCTTATGCAAAATCCTTCCTTCTTCAGAAAGACGTTCATATACCTTTGTCCCCGGAAATGGCGTAAGTGTAGAAAAACCCGTTATCATAAAATCCGCTTCTTCTATTGCTTCCGCCGTTTCTTTAAAAACATTACAGTCATCATCATCAAATCCGAAAATAAATGACCCGAATGCATATATTCCTTTTGCCGATAATTTCTCCAATATTTCCTTGTATTTGACTGGATTATTCTGCTTTTTGTTGTTATTTTTCAAGGAAGCAGGATTTATGGATTCGAAACCGATCTGTATAATTTCACAGTTGGCCTTTTGGAGCAAATCCAGTATTTCATCGTCATTGGCAATATTTACAGATGCAAAAAGGCCCCAACGATGTATTTCAAAAGGTATGAGAGCATTAAGGAGCTCCTTCAGGAATCCTCTATCGGTATAAAGGTTTGAATCCACAAAAAATATGGTATCAGGTACCGATGGATCCTTTTCATGTAGTTCCTGTATATACCTTATCTCATTAATAACCTGTTCCACCGATTTATGTCTAAATCCAGCGCCCGTTATCAAGCGTGACGAGCAGAAATCGCAGTCAAAAGCACATCCTTTCGAAGCCATTAAAGCTGTAAAGGTGTATTTATTAAGCTGAAGAAGATCATACCTGGGAATTTTACATTTTGTCAAATCCAGTTGCTCTTTTGTCTCATATCTTTTTTTAAGATTACCATTTCTGAAATCATTAAATATGTCATCAAGCAAAAGCTCGGCTTCACCTAAGGCTATTGCGTCAAAATGCTGCTGGCATTCTTCAGGCATTACTAAAGCATGAACCCCTCCTGCTATAACTGTGATGCCCTTCTTTTTTAATTTTCCAGCTACTTCGAAAGCTATGTTAGCAAAAGTAGTAAGCGTTGTTACCAGTGCAAGATCAGCATTTATGGACTCATAATCAATATTCTGCACATACATGTCAATTATTTCGATTTCTATATTATCAGGTATTGCTGCTGCAATAGTGGGGCACGTTATGTTTGTATAAAGGAACTTTTTAACATAACCGCCGTACATATTTTTACCTGCCTGAATAATAATCACCTTTTTTAGATCCCGCATCTTAAGAATACCTCCTTTTTTATTATCAAGTAGTTATTCCATAAAGCTATAAATCCATAGAACCATACCATTACCCATTTCCAATTCCAAATGTCCTTTTTTCTCCACTATTCTTTCTTCATTAGTAGTCCATAAAGGGACTTCAACACCCAATTCATCACACAAGGTAACAAGGGCGGTAAAAAACTCATTATCGTTGCTGTAAGCCATCTGTTTGAATCTTTCAACCTTATCATTGTTTTGAATTTCAATCTTAAGTATATTCATACTGATATTCTCCTTCTTTTTGCTATTTGCCCAACCGGAAGTGATAACGCCTCCATGAACAGTATCACTACTGCTGTTGTCGCCAATCTCTCCTCAAGAAGGAATGTAATACAGGCAAGAAAAGTAAAAACAATTACAGACAGATATTTAAAACGTTTCCTCCTTACAATGCTGATTATAGGCTTATTTGGGTGATCAACCGGAGCATATACCCAGGCAAGAACAATAGATGTCAGCTGTAAAAATATCCTGGCTGCAAATGGCATGTCGAATTGAGAGCCTGTAAAAATTCCTATGGACAATAAAATAAAAGTTACAAAAAAACACATCAAAAAAGTTTCAGCATGGTATCCGCCTGCAAAAGCCCTAGAGATACAAAAGAACACCATCGCGATCAGAAAATGGCCGGTTAGAGAAAGTAAAGAAAATAGTATAAGGTATACCGCTGTCTTGGATACTTCGTTTAAAGCACATTCAAGCCCGTATTTAATTGTCTCCCCCTGTTCAATGGTTAAGGCTGGATTATTTCTGCATAGAGAATTTTTAATTTTTTCAGCCAGCTTTTCCATTATTTAAACCACTCCTAACAAATCTAATAAGAAACTCTGTTTTTTCTTTGGTACTTGTTACAGTAATAATTCCGTTATACCTTTGAATTAAATGCTGTACTATATATAACCCAAACCCGTGATCGGATTTTTCACTTTTTTTTGTAGAAAAACCGCTGGAAAAGATCCTGCTCATATCTTTTTCCGATATTGCAGGCCCATTGTTGGAAATAGAAATACAAAAATCCGAATTATCTTCAAAACTCACTATACTTACTCTTTTCCCCTCAGTGTTTCCCTCTGATGTCATTGCTTCAAAAGCATTATCTGTTATATTGCCTATTATGCTGGTAATATCACAATCACTTATATCAAGATTTTTTAAAGAGATACTGAAATCCGCATCCAGTTCTATGCCTTGTTCAAACGCAGCATTACTTTTTACTGCAAGCATACCGTCTATATAATCATTTCCGGAGTTATAAAAATGATATGCATTTATGAGCTTGACCGATAGCTTTTTTATATAGTTTCCTATTTTTTGCACGGTATCCGGCTTGTTTAAAGTACACATTGCAAGAATTGTATTCAGATGGTTTGAAAAGTCGTGCTTTTCTCTCCGGATTATATTAACGATATTTTCCATATTTTTTATATATTCATCCTGCACCTTGAATCTATTTTGAATTGCCTGGAGCCGATCTCTTTCCTTGTAATCGATATAATATAAAACAAGGAAGAGCAAATATACAACTACAATAAAAACATTATACAGGATAGTATTGGATTTATAGGATGCTACAAAGCTTAAGCTTAAAATTATTACGGCAATCATAAGTGTTTGAAGTGCCATTAATTGAAATAATGTATTGGCTTCTTTTAATTCAGCTAACTTTTTTATCCTAAGATTTGATTTTATAATGAGAGCCGCCAGAAGGATCTCGAGTATTTTGGAAATAATTCCACATAGTGTTTCTGTAAGAAACGTATTTGCTATCAATTCAATATCCATTTTTAAAACTAACATCATTACAAATAGGACAATAATTTCGATTGTAAAAAGGAACATAAAAATAATCGCATTAGTGACGAATGATACAATGAGATTTGTTCGTGTTATTATACTAAGCAGTAACGCCACAAAAATCATATTGAAAAAAGGCTGTATTCCCTGTGGAATGATAAACTCGGCAATGTTCAGTATTAAAGAATACAAGAAAATAAATATAATACTTTTTACTATATTTTTTTTTATAAATCCTTTTAGTTGTGTTAAAAATGAAAACAAAACAAGAGCAATTATAGAATCTATAATACTGAATATTATATTTGTGAACATTTCCATCGTAATTCTTCTCCTTAATATGATAAAGGATGCAATAATGCATCCTTATACCATATAAATGCCTTATTATTTAAGCAGATGTTTTGGACACTTGGGTTGGTGAATCCAAACAATTGTTGCCGCCGAAGCACTTGTTGTACCGACAATTAGAGCAAAAGCAGCAACAATGCTTACCAGAAATTTGCGAGATTTTGATACGAGTTTGAACATAAAAAAACCTCCTTCATTTTTTCTTTAATTATAGCATATTTTTACACAAAACAACACTATTAATAGTAAGATTTTAAATTTATTTAAAAAACCATTCATTTTGTAATAAATTAGCGAAAACACCATAATACATACTATTTATTATTATTATTATCGTCAGGCAACTTGGTTTTCATATCTGATTTATGTTGCTTATAAATACTACTGGCTTTTATTACTTTCCGGTCGGTTTATTATAATCTCCAATAGTATCCTCCAGTTTTTTCCTCCAGTTAACTGTTTTTTGATTCTAGCTCATAAACTTAATGCCTCTTGTATATTATAACATTAATTTACAATATTTTCAACAAAATTATGGTTTTTCATAGAAGTTTTCATAGATGCTATATATTTATGTATTTAATATCAAGTTGGATTCTTTAAACATTTTATTTCTATCGCCATTTTTTTATCCCCTGTTATAGGATATAATAATAAAAACAACCTTTGGAGGAACCTGTATGAGCGTTCTTGGCATTGTTTCAGAATACAATCCTTTTCATAATGGCCACAAGTATCATTTAGAACAGTCTAAAGTGCTTTGTGGTTCGGATTACGTGGTATGTGTCATGAGCGGCAACTTCATTCAGCGCGGTGAGCCTGCTGTTATCGATAAATGGGCAAGGGCCGAAATGGCATTATTATCCGGAGTTGATCTGGTAATAGAGCTTCCTGTGGTATATGCCATGTCAAGTGCGGAATTCTTTGCATACGGAGCGGTCAAAATACTTGACAGTATTGGTATTACAGACTTTATCTGCTTTGGCAGTGAAGCCGGAAGCCTGGACGAGCTCAATAATATTGCAGATATTCTGAATTCGGAACCGGAAAAATACAAATCAAGCCTAAAGGGTTTTCTTTCAGAGGGACTGTCATTTCCTGCTGCAAGAGAGAATGCACTCAACATTTATCTAAAAGCTGCCGGACACAAATCGGACAATCCGGGTGAACTGATCAAAGGTTCAAATAACATTCTTGCAATAGAATATCTGAAGGCGTTAAAAAAGTCAGGCAGCAAAATCAAACCGCAAACAATCAAACGGATTGCAAATACATATAGCTCGGATAAATTGGAAGGTACTATTTCAAGTGCTACTGCAATAAGGAGTCATATATTGTCTATGGAAGAAATGAAAAAAAACCGTACATCGAAAGCATCGGACTTACAGGTTCTTATGGATTCACTGGCAGACAGCCTCCCTCCCCTTTGCTTCAGCATTCTCCAAAGGGAATTCAAAGCTGGAAGAGGTCCTGTCTTTTCAGCCGATTTTGAAAGTTCAGTATTGTCTGCCTTGAGGCGAATGAACGCGGAAGAAATCTCCAAGCTGCCTTATATTGCTGAAGGACTTGAGAATAGGATCAAATCAGCTGCTGATATTTCCGGTTCTCTGAATAGTCTGATTGAAAATGTGAGTACTAAAAGATATACCAGAACAAGGATTCAACGCTGTCTTTTCAGCATCCTAACAGGTTTAAAAAACAAAGAGTTCTTGGAATTCAATCTTTGGGGAGGTCCTCAATATATACGTATACTTGGCTTTAACAACAAAGGCCGTCAGCTTTTGTCAGAAATCAACAAATATGCCTCTCTTCCCGTTATTATTAAAACGGCTGACTTCAAGAATTCCTGCAACCCTTTACTTTCAAAAATGCTGGATATTGAGTCAGCTTCAACAGATCAGTATGTATTAGCCTATTCCGGGCAGGATAATAAAAAATCCGGGCAGGAATATACCCGTAATATAGTCTTTTTATGCTGAATGCAGATAATTTAAGAATAATTTTAATCTTTTTTAAAAAAGTGAAGGTATTTTTTTGTATATGTAGAATAAAAATATATAAGAAATCCCGTGGAGGTGTATTATGAAATATCTGGAAAATGCTATCAAGTTCCTGCTGAAGTACTGGATTCTTGCTTTACCGCTTTTTGTCCTCACTGCTATCGCTACACTGGTAAGCGGCAGCGGAGTATCAACTGCTCAATTAACCAACTTATGGTCAACAATCGGCAATGCCGGTCAGTTAACCGATCCCGGTAATTTGATTAAAACCCTTCCCTCAGTCCTTCCTGCAGTTGCAGGCGGAGGAGTACTTGCATTTCTTTTCAATTTTGTCTCCATACCAGTTACATATGGTCTGGTAAACAAACAGTTTGAGACTGGTAACGCCGGCTTGAATGACATTGGAACAGCTGTGAGCCAGAATATTGTAAAGTATGTTATGTATTTTGTCGGTACTCTGGTTCTGGGAATAGCATTATTCATTGCCCTTTTGCTGGTTATGTTACTGCTTGGATTATTACTCTCACTCCTGGGTGGCGTTGGAAGCGTAATTATGGTTCTGGTAATGCTGGCTGTTTTCATTGGAATTGCAGTTGTGGCAGTATTGCTAAGCATGTGGCTGTCAGCAATGGTTGTAGATAATCTTGACGTTATGACTGCAGCAAAAAAATCCATGGAGATAGTAAAAACTTCATTCTGGACCATACTCGGAATTACCATACTTGTAGCAATTGCCTGCGGTATAGCCGGGCTTATTCTTGGCCTGCTGAAAGGTATTCCATTGCTTGGACCGATTATTGTCAGTGTTATCCCTACGTTCAGGACATTTGTAATGGCCGTATTCCTGCTTATGATTTATCGTGAGAAAACAGGAAAAGCAAATGCAATCTGATATTATGACAATGTGCAATAACAGACTGCATATACTTTGGAACTGAGATATATAATAAAACAAATTACTCATACGTCAAAAGGGGTGATTATTTTAAATTACCCCTTTTAATTTTGCTCCCAACATCACATGAAACCTACCAATTATAATTTTAGCCAATTGCCTTTAATATACCTACTATCCTCCACCAAACCCACAAGAACCATGACTATGAGCTTCATCCACTTAATTATTTTCTAATCCTTGAAATACATGGTTTTGTATGGTAAAATGAAAAACTATAGCGAAAAGCAAAGAAAATTATATAGTGATGCTTTCGCTATAGTACAGTGGTTGCGTATTAGTACTACAGCGGCAATTACCAATTTATCCTTACAAAATTAGCGCATTGAAGCATTTGCACTAATTCTGTAAGGCGCATGAATGCAGATATTATAATGAAATTGCCGCTGTAGTATTAGGCAATACCACAAATACATGAAAAACGTGAGAGGTATGAAAATATGTCAAATGTTTTTGACTTGCTGAAAGAAAGAGGCTTTATTGCCCAGCTTACACATGAAGATTCCATAAAAGAACTGCTGGAGAAGGAAAAAGTCACATTTTATATAGGCTTTGATCCCACTGCCGACAGTCTTCATGTCGGACATTTTTTACAAATGATGGTTATGGCACATATGCAAAGAGCCGGACATCGTCCCATCGCTATTATCGGTGACGGAACTGCCATGGTAGGTGATCCTTCCGGGAAAAGCGATATGAGAAAAATGATGACCCGGGAAGAAATTCTTAATAATGCTTTCAAGTTCAAGATACAGATGTCGAGGTTTATTGATTTCAGCAATGGCAAGGCTCTGATGGTCAATAACGGCGACTGGCTGCTGGAGCTGAATTATGTAGAATTTTTAAGGAATATTGGTGTATATTTCTCCGTAAACCGGATGCTTACTGCAGAGTGCTTTAAATCGAGACTTGAAAAGGGTCTTACTTTTATTGAATTTAACTATATGCTGATGCAAAGCTATGATTTTCTCGTGCTTTCACAGAAATATGGATGCAATATGCAGCTTGGCGGCGACGATCAATGGTCCAATATTTTGGGCGGCGTTGACCTGATACGGAGAGTAGAAGGAAAAGAGGCCTACGGCATGACCTTCACCCTTTTGACAACCAGTGAAGGCAAAAAGATGGGAAAGACAGAAAAAGGCGCATTATGGCTTGATGCAGAAAAAACTTCACCCTTTGAATTTTACCAGTACTGGAGAAATGTAAACGATGAGGATGTAATCAAATGCCTTAAGCTGCTTACCTTCCTCCCCTTGGATGAAATCACAAAGCTGGCTTCCTTAAAGGACGAACAAATTAATGAAGCTAAAAAGGTGCTTGCCTATGAAGTTACAAAGCTTGTTCACGGTGAGGATGAAGCTGTAAAAGCCGGACATCTGGCTGAAGCACTGTTTGGTAAAGGCGGCAGTACTGAAAATCTGCCCTCTACGGAAATAACCCCTGCAGATATTGCTGAAGGAATTAATATTTTGGATCTGCTTGTAAAAACCGGTCTGGCCCCATCCAAGGGTGAAGGCCGCAGACTCGTGCAGCAAGGCGGCATCCACGCTGGCGACAAAAAGGTGGAAACGCCGGAATACATGGTTGAGGCAATACACTTTGATAGTAATGAACTAATTATTAAAAAAGGCAAGAAGACATACCACAAGTTAATTTTGAAGCATTAGTACTACAGCGGCAATTAGCAAATTATCCTTGCAGGAATAATACGTTGAAGCTTTCGCATTATTCCTGCAAGGCGCATAAATGCCGATTTTTTAATAATATTGCCGCCGTAGTATTAGGGTATCAAGTATTTATAAATTTTCGATTAGGCTTGACACCAATAGTATGTTTTTAAGTTGACAGATTGCTAATGGCGATCATGGATCGCCTTTTTGGTTGGCGAGTAATCGCCCGCCTCGAAGTTCCAACCTGAAACAGGCTAATAAAGCCAAATCATAAAAAAGTACAAAAAAGCCGTGTTTTTTTCAATACCTCAAGGACTTCAAGTAGTAGTATAAATACAGAGGTTACAAAATCCATTTACTAAAAGGCTTAATTTTTATATAATAAGCTCGATACCAGCTACACATTTTAACTTGAAAGAGTGAAAAAATGATTTTGAACAATACAAAGGAAGATATCGGGTTTGACATTGAAAAAGCAAAAAATTGCGCTGATACCTACAGCAATTCCGTGAGTGTACAGTGCATAATAATAAATACACTTGGTGATACACTTTACAGCAGCAGCTGCAGCAACTCAATGTGTGACATATGCAAGAGTGCTGATGCTCCTTCCACCAGAAGACAATTATGCAGTGACTCGCATCTTTACGGCAGCTATCAGGCGGAAAGATTCGGTGGAAAGTATATATTCTTTTGCCCACTGGGGCTGGTTCACTGGGTTTCTCCCATTACGTCAAACGGTCTGATGAAAGGTGCCATGCTGGCCGGACCGGTACAGATGGTGGATCCGGAGGATTTTCTCATAGAAGATATTATAGAAAAGGATATTATTGATGAGTCACAGCTTGCTGCATTTAGAAAACAAATTAGTAGAGTACCGGTAATAAAACCTGATGTGGTAAATAGTATGTCCGAGCTGTTATTCATTACAGCAGCACATATTTCGGACATACAGCCATCGAAATATCTGGCCGAGAGAGAATATCAGGAATACCAGTCGGATATTTCCGAATATATACACTACATTAAAACCATGGGCGGAGATGAAAGCTCGCTTGAATCCTACCCCATTGAAAAAGAAAAGGAGCTGCTGTCACTAATATCCATTGGTGATAAACCCGGTTCCCAGAAGGTTCTTAATGAAATCTTCGGACATATCTTTTTCTCAACCGGCGGTAATTTTGAAGTTATTAAGGCAAGAGTCCTGGAGCTTATAGTATTGCTTTCAAGAGCGGCCCTTGAGGGAGGCGCTGACATACAACAGATATTCGGTCTGAATTACAAATACCTGATTCAGATAAACAGCTTTAAAACCGTTGAGGAAATGACATTCTGGCTCTCAAAAATAATGACAAGGTTTACGGATTGTGTATTCAATCTTACCAATGTAAAGCATGTAGATGTAATTTACAGAGCCGTGGACTATGTAAAAAGAAACTATATGAAGAAAATTACCCTTGAAGAGGTGGCGTCATATGTATACCTGAGCCCCTCCTATTTCAGCAAGATTTTCAAGGAGGAAATGGGAAGGAACTTCAATTCCTACCTTAACCATATAAGAATTGAAATGAGTAAAAGGCTTTTACTTGACGACTCCGTTGTACTGGTTGATGTGTCAAATATTGTAGGGTACGAGGATCAAAGCTATTTTTCCAAGGTTTTCAAGAAACTGACAGGCGTCAGCCCTGGAAAATACCGTGAATCAAGAGGACAGATAAAAGGCGGAGGTATTTAACACTTAAATCGAAACACATAATATCAAAGATACGATGTGTTCGACATAAAACAATGAAAGTAATATCCATAGGAGGGTATAGCAAATGAGTATTTTAAATGAAATCTCTGAAAACCTGCAGCAGGGAAAAGCAAAAGTAGTTAAAGAGCTTGTACAGAAAGCCATCGATGAAGGATTGGAAGTGAAAACCATTCTTGAGGAAGGCCTCCTTCACGGCATGGGAATCATTGGCGGCAAATTCAAAAACAACGAAGTCTATGTTCCCGATGTTTTGATTGCTGCAAGAGCTATGAACGCAGGCTCAGAGCTGCTGAAGCCTTTACTGGCCTCCAGCGGCATCAAGGCTAAGGGTACCGTTATACTTGGTACTGTCAAGGGTGACTTGCATGATATCGGCAAGAACCTGGTCAGAATGATGATGGAAGGAAAGGGCCTGGAAGTTATCGATCTTGGAATCGATGTACCTGTTGACAAGTTCATTAACAAATTGAAGGAAACCAACGCACAAATCGTTGCCTGCTCTGCACTTCTCACCACTACCATGGGAGAAATGAAAAATGTTGTTGAAGGCCTCAAGGCAGCTGGACTCAGAGATAACGTAACTGTTATGATAGGCGGAGCCCCTGTTACCGATCAGTTCTGCAAGAGCATTGGAGCTGACATCTATACCCCTGACGCAGCTTCAGCAGCTGAAGAAGCAGCAAAGGTATGCCTGAAATAGTATAGGAATCAAGGAATCAAGGGGACGGTTCTTTTGATTCCCTGAAGGGAATCAAAAGAACCGTCCCCTTGATTCCGCCCTTTTATATTTCCATAATAATCGGAAGTATCATAGGCTTCCTTTTAGTCTTTTCATATAGATAGTCTCTCAGTTCGTCCTTAATAGTACTCTTTTTAGCCGACCAGTCATTTTTACGCTTACTTTCACACTTTTCAATTGTGCTTTTAGTAATTTCTCTGACCTTATCTATCAGATCCTCCGATTCCCTGACGTATACAAAGCCTCTGGATATAATATCCGGACCTGCTATAATAGCCCCTGATTCCTTTTCGGTTGTAATAACTACAACTATCAATCCATCCTGGGATAGGTGTTTTCTGTCTCTTAGTACAATATTGCCTACATCCCCTACCCCCAGCCCATCAACCAATACTCTTCCCGCTGTTACATTGCCGTTTATCCTGGCAGAGTCCGAGGTCAGCTCAAGTACCTTGCCTGTTTCCATCATAAATATGTTTTCCATTGGCATTCCCAGTCTGTTTGCCAGGTTTGCATGCTGCTTGAGATGTCTGTATTCGCCATGTACCGGCATAAAGTACTTCGGCTTAACCAGACTGTGAATCAGCTTAAGCTCCTCCTGGCATGCATGGCCGGAAACATGTATCTCGGCCAGAGACTCATATATTACCTCCGCACCTTTTTTAAACAGCTCGTTGATTACCTTGAATACGGATTTCTCGTTACCAGGAATGGGTGATGCAGAAATAATCACCAGATCCCCCGGTTCAATTTCAACTTTTCTGTGCTCGGATGCGGCAATTCTTGAAAGTGCAGACATTGGCTCACCCTGACTGCCGGTTGTTATTATCACTGTTTTATCGGGACTATGCTTGTTTATCTGGTCAATGTCAATGAGAATTCCTTCAGGGACATTGAGATAACCCAGCTCGGTAGCTACCTTAACTACATTGAGCATGCTCCTGCCTACAACTGCAACCTTTCTGCCAAACTTGACAGAAGCATTGATTATCTGCTGTACTCTGTGTACGTTGGAAGCAAAACTTGCTACCAGTATCCTGCTTTTCGCATTCATGAATATTTCTTCGAAATTCTCTCCCACTGTTCTTTCCGACATTGTATAGCCTTCACGCTCTACATTAGTGCTGTCACACATTAAAAGCAGAACGCCTTTTTTACCCAGTTCAGCCATTCGTGCCAGATCCATTGGCTTGCCTTCTATAGGTGTATAGTCGATTTTAAAATCCGATGTATGTACCACCGTTCCCACTGATGTATGTATTGCAAGAGCAACGGAATCGGCAATACTATGGGTAGATCTTATAAATTCAATTTTAAATGCACCCAGTTCAATTGTCTCACCGGGTTCTGTCCGCTCCAGTCTGACAATTGACATCAGACCATGTTCCTCAAGCTTGTATTCCAATAAACCCAGCGTTAATCTTGTTCCATATACCGGGACGTTGATCTCCTTTAAAACATAAGGAAGACCGCCTATATGATCTTCATGCCCGTGGGTAAGAACTATACCTCTGATTTTTTCCCTGTTTTTTACCAGATATGAGATATCCGGTATAACCAGGTCTATTCCAAGCATGTCATCTTCAGGAAAAGCAAGGCCGCAGTCAACCACTACTATATCATCGCCCAATTCAAACGCCGTAATATTCTTTCCAATTTCCTGTAGCCCTCCAAGAGGAATTATCTTTAGTTTTTTTTTGTTCTTAGACACTTCCAACCTCCAAAATTATGATCACCACAGCAAGCGTGTCATCTTCCTGTGAACAGATTCAATTATAGCATATTTATGTTAGGTACTATAGTACCAGTTAACCATAAATTTATATTTTACCATTTTTGCATGAGGCTTTCACCAATAATATCTTCATAAGCTTTAAGCACGATATCGGATATAACATCCCAGTTATAAATCCGTTTGACTTTTTCCAATGCATTTTCCTTCATTTCCTGAGCCTTCTTGGGAGAGCAGAGAATTTCAAGAATGCTGTCTGCAAGGGAATTTGAATTTCCTGCGTAAGCCTTCATTCCATCAACCCCATGCTCAACAATTTCTCTAATGCCTCCGGTATCCGAGACCACTACAGGGACATTAGCCACCATTCCTTCCAGAGCAACGATTCCAAAAGGTTCATATAAGCTTGGTGTAACGGAAACATCAATGCATTTATAAAGTTTTGACAAATTATCATCAGATATATACCCGGTAAAAAAAACTTTGTGTGAGATTCCGGATATAAGTGCTTTTTCTTTAAGATACTCAAGCTGTGGTCCTTTCCCTGCTATTACCAGCTTGGTATTGTTAAAATTCGCAATTATCTTAGGCATAGCTTCCAAAAGTATATGTGCACCTTTTTCATTAACAAGACGGCCTACGAAAAAAATGATTTTTTCACTGTCCAATGCAAAATTCCTGCGGAATTCCTCATTGTATGCATAACTGTCAAATTTTTTCAAATCAACGCCGTTTGGAATAACTTTTATTTTGTCCGAAGGAAGCTGGAATACCTGCTTTACCTCATTATTCATATATTCGCTGTTAACAATGACCTTCCAAGCCTCATAGGTCAGCCACCATTCCACACTGCTTATATATTTCTGTTCTTCGTTATGAATGCCCCAATTTCTCCCCCACTCTGTTGCATGTATTGTAGCTACAAGTGGTGCTGAGAAGGATTTCTTCAATACTATGGATGCATAGGCAACGATCCAGTCATGTGCATGTATTATGTCAAATGGTCCTTCGGTATTAATCAATCTGATGCAGCGCTGGAGCAAGGCAAAGTTCAAATGCATTACCCAGCCGATAAAATTGTTGGCAGCTATTTCATAGCTGCGTACTCTGTGAACATAGACATGCTTGTCTTTTTCCTCCTCGGGAGTATTATGCTCCAGACATGTAACTATATGGACTTCGTTTCCTTTTTCTCCAAGCTTCTGAGCCAGATCATGAACAACTCTTGATATACCCCCTACAATCCTTGGCGGATATTCCCACGACAACATTAAAATGCGCATTATATGCTCCTTATAGTTTTAGCAACTTTTAATTTCAAAATTATTTTTGTGTTGTTCTTTCCCCTTGCTATAAGTATTTTGCAACTTTTACCGCTCGATTATGTGTTGAATAATATGTATATATTCTTGTAAAAATAGTATGGATGCAAAGATCATAATAGTATAAAATGTATTATATCAGATTTTTGGCTGTTGCAGGAACTTTATTGCATTTTAAGGAGGATTTTAAACATGCCCGAGCTAAATCAGCAGATTGCAAGTGACTTGCCCCCCGAAAATGAGCAGGATTGTATAAACTTGCTGGTAAGAGATCCTCACTGGGTATATGTATATTGGGATATGTCTAAAAACCGAAAAGACTTGCTTGTACGTGAATTTGGCAATGAATTTATGAGCAAGTCGGTTCCGGTGTTAAAAATAACAAATATATCCAAGAACGAGAGCTTTTTTGTAAGAATCAACGAATTCTCTACAGACTGGTATGTTAACGTAGCTGACACTAATTGTATTTATGTCGCTGAGATTGGAAGAAAAGTCACTGATAACTTTTTTATAAGCATTATGAATTCAAATAGCGTTATGACGCCTGGAGACAATGTAAGTGATGATTCCTTTGCGTATTTCGTTAATTATAACCATTTGAAGCAAGGCAAACTGGATCTGGGAAAGATCAGGATATTGGGCCCGCAATTACAGAATGAAAGCTTTGCTGGCTATTTGGGAATCAGTTCCCTGGAATTAACAGGTCATTCGGAGAATGAAAGACAATTTGGAGTATCTTCAGCGCAATTTTATGGAGTTTAGGTTTTTTTTGCATTATATCTATGTGAAAGGATGAATTAATTGATAAAAGGTTATGTATCAATCATACTGCATGCACATCTTCCTTATGTCCGCCATCCTGAATATGATAATTATCTTGAAGAGAGATGGCTGTTTGAGGCAATATCCGAATCATATATACCCATTCTGAAGGTATTTGATATGCTTTCGGCAGAAGAATTTAATTTCAGGATCACAATGTCCATCACGCCAACACTTATGACCATGCTGACGGATCCTTTGCTTCAAGGCAGGTATATATATTACGTTGAAAGACTGATTGAGCTTTCCTCCAGAGAATTGGAAAGAACAAAAAACCAGTCTGAGTTCAACCGGCTTGCCTTGATGTACAATGCCAAATATAAAAATGATTTGTACATATTCCGTGAGAAGTATTCCTGTAACCTTTTAAAAGCATTTCGTGACCTTCAGGATTCAGGACGGCTTGAGATAGTTGCAAGTGCTGCAACACACGGTTTTCTTCCACTTCTGACAATACCTGAAGAAAGTCTTAAAGCGCAAATCGGCATTGGTGTTAAATCCTATGAGAAGTACTTCGAAAAAAAGCCACGAGGGATGTGGCTCCCTGAATGCGGTTACACACCAGTCCTTGAAGAAGCTCTGCAGGAAAATGGCCTGGAATACTTCATTATGGAATCCCACGGCATACTTTTTGCCACTCCCCGCCCTGTATTCGGAACCTTTGCACCAATTGTCACACCTAACGGAATAGTTGCCTTCGGAAGAGATATGGAATCGTCAAAGCAAGTCTGGAGTTCAAAGGAAGGGTATCCGGGAGACTTTGATTACAGAGAGTTTTACAGGGATATTGGTTATGATCTTGACTATGATTATATCAAAGATTTTATTTCTTCTGACGGTCAGCGTATTAACACTGGAATAAAGTATTATAGGATAACAGGAAAAACAGAAGACAAGCAGCCATATGATCCTGACCGCGCAAGAGAAAAAGCCGAAATTCATGCAGGCAACTTCCTTTTTAACAGACAGAAGCAGATAGAATACCTTAGCGGACAGATGGATAGTCCTCCCATCGTAATTTGCCCTTATGATGCCGAGCTTTTCGGACACTGGTGGTACGAAGGCCCGCATTGGCTCTATTCATTTATAAAGAAGGTGAGTACCGGGCAAAATACCTTCAAGCTTATTACACCAAGTGAATATATAGCAGAAAACCCCATAATGCAGTTATCTTCTCCCTGCTCTTCCACCTGGGGTTACAAGGGCTACAATGAAATGTGGCTCAACAATACCAATGACTGGATATATAAATATCTTCACACATCTGCTGTAAAAATGGTGGAGCTTGCCAATGAGAACCGTTACTCAACAGGACTGATGAAAGAAGCATTGAATCAGGCTGCCCGTGAGCTTTTACTTGCTCAAAGCAGTGATTGGGCATTTATAATGAAAACAGGAACCATGGTTCAATATGCCCAAAAGCGTACAAAAGACCACATAAACAGGTTCAATCGGCTATATCATGATATAAAGGAAAACAACGTAGATGAAGAATGGTTGAAAAACATAAGGAATATGGATGATATATTCCCCGAAATGGACTATTCCATTTATTCCAGCGGATAATCAGGCACCACAGTCTGTTTGATTCATTATACGGGAAGAATGCGCAGTAAAGAATTGCGTATTTGCAGAACGGTGGCAAAACATGACCCCCTGTCGCTGCGCGACATCCCCCTATCGAGGGGGAACAAGATCAGCTCTAGGAATTGGAACAAGGTAGTTCAAAGGCATAGCATGCCTTGTGCTCCCTAATAGGGAGCTGCCCGTTAGGGCTGAGGGTATTGCGCGTTCTTTTATATTGCGCAATGCGACAGGAAGGGACGGCTCTCTCCTGTCGCAAAACATATCATTACTGCTTACTGCAACAGGAAGGGACGGCTCTCTCCTGTCGCAAAACATATCATTAACGCTTACTATCCTGCGGATACGTATTTATTTAGCTATCAGCATAAAAAAGACAGGACTATTGTCACTTGAGTGACAACAATCCCATCCCCTTTTCAACTTTACATCCTTACGGCGCCTTCATATGCAAGCTCGGAACGTTCACACTCGTCATCCGTCAAGGTGACCTGGTAGCACAGCGAGCTGCCTTTCATCTTTTCTGCAGCGTAACACAGTCCGTTTGTTCTGATATCAAGGAATGGGTGGTCAATCTGTTCGGGATCACCCAGCAGGATGATTTTAGTGCCGGCGCCTGCACGGGTTATTATGCCCTTTACCTGTCTTGGAGTGAGATTCTGGGCTTCATCTATGATTACCCATTGCTTGACTATGGATCTTCCCCTAATAAATGCTATTGCTTCAGTATTAATTATTTTCCTGTCGAAAAGCTCGTCAATCTTGTCTTTAAGCTCCTTTTCACTTTTATACCGTTCAATCTCGTCATTATCAATCAGTATCTCCAGATTATCAACCACCGGCCTTAAAAACGGTGCTATTTTCTCCTGCTCTGTTCCTGGAAGAAAGCCTATATCTTCGTCAAGCTTGACATTGGGGCGGCAAACAAGGATCTTTCTGTACATCTTGCTTTGCTCGATCATTATTTTGTGAAGTCCTACAGCCAGAGAGTAAAAGGTTTTGGCTGTACCTGCAGGCCCTTTTATTATTACCAGCGGAGCCTTGTCGGCGTCAACCATCAAAGCTTCCTGCATGAATTTCTGGCCTGCATTCCTGGGTGAAACACCAAAAGGCCTGTCTTGAATAAAACGAAGAGGTACTATGGCTTTGCCGTCGAATTTTCCAAGAGCTGTTTTCTTATCATTATTGCATGAATGTATGATTACAAATTGATTTGTCACAATGTCCGCTTTTTCCTTTTTGCTGAAATCGAAAGAGAATCCGAATACATCGGCGGGATCAAGTTGTCCCTTACTGTAAAACTCATCCAGCTTTTCCTCGGTAGTGTATACATCAAGCCTCCCTTTATATTGCTCATCATATGATACCACCTGCTCTGCGAAAAAATCCTGAGCAGTAATACCAATGATGTCCGCCTTGATTCTTTCAAAAATATCCTTGGTCACTAGAAATACATGTTCTCCTCTTTCATGAAGCCCTTTGCAGACCTTTAGAATTCTGTTGTCGTTATTACTGTCCGGCCAGCTGGCCGGCAGATCCACATCAGTAAAATTCAGTGCTACTTTCAGTATTCCGCCATTGTCCAGCTCTACACCCTCAATAAGATTTCCCTTGCTTCTGAGTTCATCAATAAGTCTTGCAGTTTGACGTGCATTTGCACCCAGTTCGGTGTTGTCCTTTTTAAACCTGTCCAGCTCTTCCAGTACCACCTCCGGTATAACAACAGTATTGTCGCCAAAAGAATAAAGTGCAAAAGGTGTTTGCAAAAGAACATTGGTATCCAGTACGAAAGTCTTCCTCAAAAGCTATCTCCCCTTCTGTTCAGGAGGAACTTAACTGCTTCCCCCATACGATGTAATATAATACTATTAAAAAATGTCAATTCTATTACGGATTTTACTAACTGTATCTATTATAGCATTTTATTTTTTCATAGCACAATAACAGCTTTTAACTTGTGTATATTTTGCTTGAGTAATTGATTAAAGCTGATTTTGATGTTAAAAGTGAAGATAAATTAAAAAAATAGGACTAAAAGCTTATTGACATAGGAATATGGCACTAGTATAATTACATTACTTGTCGTATAAAACGACTCTCTTTTGTTGACCCGGATAAAAAGTTTAACAAAATGATAATATGGGGTTCCCTCTTGGGAGCCCTATATTGCCGTTTCCGGGACTTTGTCATTTTCGTCCTCATTTTCCGGAACCTTTATAAATCTGGCAGATATGAAGTTCAAAACAGCTACTGCCGCCCCTCCCATAAAAACATATTTATAACCGTTACTGCCGCCTCCATACCAGACTAATCCGCCCAAAACCGGTAAAAACATTGACATTATATGGTCTATACTTATTCCAAGGGACAATGTAGGTGAAACATCCTCATCCTTTAGCGCAATTTTTCTAAGATATGTTGCACGAGCCATGGATGCTGAATTGAAAAGCTGATCCACTATATAACAGATGCTGATTACTACAATGGCAATGCTAAGCGGAAATATATCGGTAGCAAAGGTATAACCCAGACATACAATGAAAAGCACCAGAGCTTCGCTGGCAAGGACAAATTTCTCTCCGACCCTGTCTATGAGATACCCGGTAAAAGGCCTGAAAGCAATGGAAAATAGTGATATGATAAAAAACAGAATTGTCATGGTGGTTACCTTTTGTTTAAAAATATCTACCAGAACCCAGGGCCCAAAAGTAATGAATATTTGCTTCCTCGCTCCATACAGGACACTGAGCCAGTAAAAAAGCCTGTACTCCTTTCTGAAAACAAATCTGGTTTTCAGCGGCGCCGTACGATTGGGATTCATCATGCTCAACATGATTGCCGCTGCTATAAATGCTGCAGCACCTATTGTAAAGGTCACTGTAAAGCTGACTTTGAAAAATTTAAAAAACAGCCACAACAATCCACTGCTCACAACCAACGACGCAGTATTGGCTGCACTTACCTGCCCTAGCTTCCTGCCCAGCCTTCTGTCGGATGCAAAGCTCATGGCTATGGTATTGGATAAAGGCATATAAATGTGCTGACCGGAGCTGTAAATAAAAATGCATATCAGAGCTATGGAGAAAACAGGCGGAATAATCCCAAGAAGCAGCATTCCAACTGCTGCACTTATATTTGCAATAACGGCAATACGTAAATCACCCAGTGCATATAGAAAGCCGATTATTATAAATACCAGTAATCCGGGCAGCTCTCTGGGTATTTCCATAGCTGAACGCTGGATTATCATCATATCGAACTTTTCTTTCAAAAAATTATTGAGAGTTGAGCCATCTATACTTTGGGCTATACCCAGAAATACTCCCACCAGAAGAAATAGAATAAAATCCCTTTCCTGAAGCCTGAACTTGCTCACTAAAGATCTCAGCATCCTGTGAATTCCTCGCTTTGCCTTATGAAATAGCATACCTGAATACTATAGCACCATTCTGTCATCAATTCCAGTATTAAAACGTTAATAATGAAAAAAAACCGGAGCATACTCCCGTCGTCTTTATACCTATATGGAAATAGCACTATAATACCATGAAAAAATGAACCTCTGATACTACCTTTTCGGGAGCATTTGACTACATAATAAGCTGCAGAGACGTGATATCATTATATTGAGAGTATTATTAGAAAACTATAAGGAGAAGGAATGCAAATGTTATCCCTGAATTCGGCATTGAATCTGCCTGAATGGTACAGATTGGAGCGCGAAACTGAAAAAACCATCGGAAGGCTGGTAAATCTCAAAGAGCTTGATTATTACCTGCGCAATCCCGATGAATATCTCAGAAGACTGGCACTTATTAGGCTTTCAGAGCTAAAACCCAGGGATTGCGAGAATATTATCAGTCAGATACTTGAAGACCATTACGAAAGCAATGAGAACAAGGAGTTGGCAGCATGGGTGCTCAAGGCTACAGCACTTAAATTGAATATTGATATCTTTATAAACAACAGATACCTCACAAAATTTACAGGGAATGAAAAATTGAAGGATATTTATAAAATAACCTGTGACGAGCTTCAGCCTTCCCTCAGATTCAACTTTTCCTCAAACAAGGTATGCTCACAGATTCCTGCCTCAGAGGATAGCATTAATAATTGTCAGCAAAGCGTTGTTTTGAATTCCGTATTTAGCTTCAGGCAATGGTTGTCATCAATATCCGGAAACATGCTAAGCCGTTTAAAATTGACTATGATTAGTTTCCTGAAATTATTCATAAAAATCATTGGGTGGTTGTTACAACACATTTTTATTAGGTTTCCATCCCTGTTATTTAGAAGCATAAAAAAATGCTTTAAAAGAAGAGAGCATTCCCCTACCCCTAAAAGTACCATGATTATACCTGATAATAGTAATTACTGCAGCAGATTGAATAGTAAAGCTTATAACAATCCGGATCTGATGCCGCTGGTTATGAAATCACGGAAGCCATTCACATATAGGCCTTCTGTTGTATCATCCCTGGTATCGGTGGTAAAAAAGGTGGTTTTGAATATGTTATATGTATTCTTCTTCCCCGTCAGGCTTTTTTTGAAGCATAAGCTTGCCCTTGTCATCATCTTATTGGCACTTTATGTTTTTCTTAATTTTACAAATCAAGGCAGTATTCTGTTCAAGGAATATACAGGAAAGGAATTCCTTCAATTCCAGACCACAACAGTAAACGAAATTAAGGAATTCTCCATATCTTCCTGGAATAGTTTTACTGACTTTACAGGACTGAATAAAATGTTTACAAAGGATGCTAAAAAAGCAGCTATATATAATGACCCGGGCGTCAAAACTGCCGGCCGTTATTCAGTAACTGCTTCAAAAGGCCTGAATATCAGACAATCCCCTGATCCCAATTCTGAAAAGATAACAGGAGGATCCCTTGCCTTTGGAAGTATCGTCACTTTTCTTGACAAAATCATGACTGATTCAGCTGGAAGAACATGGTACTATGTAAAAGCTGAAGATGGCAGATCAGGATGGGTATCGGCAAAATATCTTACTATAATAAAGGAAGGATGATAATATGGTAAACCCTGTTATGGATAGAAGGCTAAGCCTTCTTAGAGAACTGCTTCTGGAAACAAAGGAATCAGACAAGCAATTGGAATACTCAATAATTGAGATAGAAAAATTATCCGAAGAGTATTACCAAAAAGCTTTCACTGAATGTCATGAGGAAATTCAGGAAGAAATCCGTAAATATATAAAAAACAGCAGCAGGATAAATAATATCAACTGTGAAATAACAACAAAGGTAAATCTTTGGTATGATTTTATGAAAGATTCCGAGGAAATGTCAAAGCTGACTTTTCCTGTACTATATTTCTTCAGGAAACGGAAATTGCATAAATCACTTAAAAGCCTAAATGATGAAATTTCCTCAATTACCATCGATAACAGATTTATCAAGGAGAAGCTCACACTTATGGAACATCAGCTTGAGATAAAAGCCATCCAAAAAATTAAAGAGGATAAAAATTATTCTGATTATGAAAGACTCCTCCAAAAAAAAGAATTGCTTTCTGCTGAGCTTACTTATCTTTTAGCTACAATTCCCGGAATGTGTCCTGCTTCCATAGACAACTGCGGATTAAACGAATTGTACGAAAAATTATTGAAGCTTCAGGTTGCTTGAACTAATACTACAGCGAAACAAACATTAATTTATCGGCATTTATGCGCCTTACAGAAATATCGCGAACGCTTTAATGCGCTATTTCTGTAAGGATAATTAAAATGTTTCGCTGTAGTACTACTTGTTTAGCCATAATTTTCATGTTTATTTATACAATAACAGGTTAAAAATATATCCATCCTGATAATGCGGAGGCTTAGGTTGAGTGCAGTTGTACATGCCTTTTATAAAAAAACCGAATCGGTTTGCCCAGTATGCAGCTCACCTATGTATAAGGTGTATTGGTATAATAATACCAGCTCGCTGATGTGTCTTAAATGTCATTTTGGTTTTAATTATTCCTGTCGGGAAAATCCAATTCAATAATACTGCAGATAATAATAACCATCTATTTTAAAAAATGGGTATATTAACAAAGGATAACATCATATATATTTACAGTTGGTACTACAGCGCTAATTTCATTTGAATTAGCGCTGTAGTATTGATTACTTTGACCTGCTACTACAGAGCGGTTTATATACATCGGAGGCACTAATGGTTAAAATATTCACTGTAATGTATATTTTGTGTTCAGTATATTCAACAAATCCCGATATTGCCAGCCCGGCTTTTTTACAAAGCATTGCCATGGTTGAAGAAAGCATCTCCCATTCGGATACAAATATTGAGGTTAACCCGCCTGCACCTGAAATTCCTGTTGCTAAAGACCATTTTGAAGAATTGAAAAACCTGGGGTTCTATAAGGAAGACAGTAAGGATATTGTATTAAACAAGAGAAATGCCGTAATCCGTTTTCAAAGTATGTGCAACATGTCAGTTACAGGAGAATGGGATGATAAATGCAAAAAAGCATTAGCTAAAATAATAACGGATAAGAGTATTTCATTTATTGACAGCATCACCTCGCCTCCTACGGAAGAAAAATGGTTTGTACTGAACAAAACCAAAAGGATCTTAACCTTTTATAATAATGACAAGGTTATAAAAAAATACCCGGTAGCTATAGGAAAAGCATCTTCAATAACTCCCAGCGGCAGATATACCATTGTCAGCAAGGTAATTAACCCTACCTGGGGCGGAGGTGGATATGCCAAACCGGTAAAGGGCGGCTCGCCTGATAATCCTCTTGGCTACAGATGGATGGGCTTGTCATATAAGGATGGAAGCACTATCGGTATTCATGGAAATAATAGTCCCTACTCAATCGGAAAGGAAATTTCCCACGGTTGTATAAGGATGATAAATAGCGATGTAGAAGAATTATTTGCTAATGTTTCACTAAAAGCAATAGTTTGGATCGGGACTGAAAAGGAATTAAAGGAATTGGGTATAGATCAGCCGGAACTACTGGAATGAAGGATATATTGGTAATTGCCGCTGCAGTACTAACGCAATGCCACTAATAAAAAAACCTGTACAAAGCAAGTTTGCACAGGTTTTTAGTTTTGGCTGCGGGATTAGGATTTGAACCCAAACAGACTGAGCCAGAGTCAGTAGTGCTGCCGTTACACTATCCCGCAACGGCTTCAACAGTGGATATTATAGCATTGATTAAAGCATAATGCAATAGAAAATTAAGGAAAAAGTAAATTCCACTGGAATGAACCTGTACTAAAAGCAAATTCCACTGAAAGAAATTTTAATTAGTAAATTGTCTTTCAAAAATTTTTAAAAACACTATGAAATCACATGCAAATGATGTTATAATATTAGTAAATGTACTGATATTTATGCATCATCTATTGGAAGTGCCGTTTTTACATCACATATTTGAAACTATTATTTCAGGGAGGTATTTTTATGAAAACATCAGAATTATTGCTCTCAAGCCTTAATATTACAGAAGATGACTATAGTTACAAGGGCCTTTTTATATTAAGTACCAACAAAAAATCCAGACAGATGGATATGTCTGAGCTTGAGAATGATGCCAAAATGGCTGATCTGAAAGCATATTTCAACCTGGAGGAAGACATTGCAGAAATTAAAATGACTCTTATGGACATTATTTTTGATAAAGCCCATATCAGCTCAGTCATTATCGAAGGTGAAAATTACGAAGAAAACGCCAAACGGAAAGTAACCGAAAGGCATGCAAGCAGCTTTGATCTTGCCTGATTAATATAAAAAAGATTATACTTTATGCCATATATTTATGCCATATCAGCAATTCAGGTTATGACCAGGATATGCATCTGACTTTGAAGGTCCTTTCAGCATAAGAAGCACAACTGCTGCTGCCAGGACGAATGAGATAAGATACATGAACTGAAACTTGCTGTATTGGAATAGAACATTTTGAAATACCGGAAGCCTGTTCATGATGAAATTACCAATCATAGGACTGACAAGCATGCTCAATCCCAGCACTGCTCCAAACCAGCCTTCGTATACAGTTCTGTTGTTGTCGGGCATCAGCTCATAGCGGTGGTTGAATACGGCCACATTGAAGCCGCTGTACCCGACCCCTGCAAAAAGAGGTGAAAGGTATAGCAGAAAATATGTATCGCTTTTCAAAAAACCGTAAATAAGGAATTCTACAATGGCAATGAGCCCGGTAATCTTGAATACGAACATCAAGCCCTTCCTGCTCTCCAGCCTGCTCCACAAGCGGGTGCACAAAATCATAAAGATATATGAAATTACATTAATTATAGATATAAACTTGTAATCAAACTTTAGATACCTGATAAGATAAAGCGGTGTAAAAGATGAAGAAATAGTCAGGCTGGAGTAAAAAAGGAAAATAAAAACGAGAAAACTTCTATAGCTCTTTGCCGCCAGAGGTTCAAAAAACAATGCCGGATTAAATTTGGCATTATCAGTAACATTATTTAGCGGCTCTTTAATATTGGAAAGAACAAACGCATCAAAAAGTGACAAAACCATGCTGGTCAGGAATACTATAAGAAAGCCGGTATATGATTTGCCGGACCAGTCA
>Ga0366771_1025_pt1 | contig 27677 bp, 19 predicted proteins | sample BONcelN113001C10_FD_207080 | JGI IMG/M metagenome (GOLD analysis project Ga0366771, IMG submission 207080) | Enriched cells from coal bed in the Powder River Basin, Montana, United States - BONCAT cells N11 rep2 HSBNCT.N11.300.1.C10 ...
TGCTCACAATGTCTTCATAGATTATTTAAGAAAAAACAGAACTGATGTAAACACGATTTCTTTATATGATGATTATGAAACTAGTACAACCTTTGACAGTGCAGCAAGGCTTGACTTAATAACGATTTTTGAAAAACTGCCTGTTAGGTATAGGTCGTTAATCCTTTTGAAGGACCATTATGGTTTTTCGTATAAAGAAATAGCAGGAATAATGAATAGTTCAGAAGCAGCTATTAAAGTCACACTGTTCAGGGCAAGGAAAAGATTGGAGGAGTTGTATGATAGATATGAAGCAGATACCGGAATGGAATTGTGAGGAAATACAAGGCAAGTTACAAAGCTATATGAATGAACACGTGAGAGACATAGAATCACGTGAAATCGAGGAGCATCTCAAAGTATGCAAGGTATGTGCCAAACGTCTTGAAGAAGAGGAAAACAAGGTATTCCTCCAGGAAAATGTGAAGCATGATCTTCCGGATGCCCGCAGGATAGAATCCAGATTGTCCTGGAAGATTGCAAGAAGAGCTCTCACAATAATAGGGTTGATTATTTTTGTCTTCTATGCTGTATTTGGTTTCATCTTACCTTTAGCCTTCAACAAGGTGAATGTTGCAAAATCGCATGATCTGAATTATGCCTTGAAGGACATTATCCAGTTCGGTATCCCGGGATCGCATTTGAAAGGTGGATATGAGGGTACAGCCACATTGTTTGATATGGTCATAAACATCGAATATGAACAGAAAACCGTAGGCGGCGGTTTGAAAACAGGAGTGTTTAATCTGGCGGTGCCGCTTTATACAGGGAGGAATGGCTGGAAGATTTCTTCTATAAATAACAGGCAAGGTATGGGGTATGTCTTCCCCTATCCTCAAATGCGGGGGTCGAGTTCACTTGGAACGGTGTGGGAAAAGCTAGATAAAATAGGGGGCGGTACAAGAACTATTGCTGCAATTTATTTTGAAGAGCCTGTTAATACTTCCGAGATGAAAAGAATACTCGATAAAATACAGTCATCCGACCAGAATACGTGGTTGGCTCTTGAAACCGGTGATGCAGTCAAATGGGAATACGATACAGGTAAGCTCTATAGAGAGCTCGGAATGTTTAGCCCGCAATGGGGATTTCCCATGTCGATGAACCTGACACCTGCAATAGCGGATAGTATAACAAGAGATAGCAAGGGGAATGTAACAGGCATGTCAGGAGGGCATAAGGAGCATGATGTTATGGCAGTAGGGGAAAATTTCAAAAAAGAGATGAAAGCTCTCGAAGGCTATTCCGAAAAATACTTCGAAGCACCGGAATTTACAGGTGACCTAAAAAGTCTAAATAAATTCATAGCATTGCATGGCATCCAATTAAGAGGCGCTATCGTAGAGGCTTCTACGGTAAACATCCTGAAATTGAAGGATGAGCTAAACATTGCACGGATCGATGTGGTTGATGTTAGGTTTGATTATTAATAGAAAGGAATATATAATGATGGAAAGAAAAATCGGATGGGGTACCTCATCTATAGGCATTCTTATCTTCTCAATATTGTTCTCGGTTAGTTTAAGTAGGACATTTTGCCTTGGTGATGTAATCCTCAAAGGGCTCGGACTTAAGGCATATTCTGCATTAAGTGGTGAAGGAATTCACTATACAATATTTTATTCAGTAGGGATGCTTGTAGCAGGATATATAGTGGCCAGGATATTTTCGAAGGATTTCGGTGCAAAAATAGGGCGGAGGATATGCTTGGTTCTTGGAGTAGTAATTGCAGTTATTTTGCTAACATTAACTCCTGCATATGTTTATTTTGTCAGATAATATTTTATTCGGCAGAAACAACGATACTTAGTGAATAAAGAAGTTGCGTAGACTCTTGAATCTTTAAGATGCTGATAAGTCAATGGTGGAAGGAATTACAAAAATGCTTATTGATTTACATAGATAAGATTTTGAGCCTGGAAAGACTAAATATATAGAATAGAAAGGGTGTTATTGTTTTATGAGGAAAGAAATAATTGTATCTGGTTTGATAATTTCATTTGCGTTAATTGTTTGTACATTAATTTTTAAAGATGCGTATATCAATAAATGGTATCCAAATACAATGCAAGCAAATCTGAATGCAGACTTTTCGGCAATTTCAAAGGCAATTTCCTATAGCAGTAAAGATGCTTTAACTCTTTATGAGCTAGAGGATTATTTGGGCATGTATGGGCCAGAAAAATCCGGGGTTTTAAAATCAATGCTGGATTCTGGTACATTAGAAATACCATATACGAAAATTGCAGGAAATATTGTGTTTAGTAAAAAAGCCGTTGATGAATGGCTATATGATTCAGCGAGGTCGTATAAAGATTATAGATAGTATAGTGGATGTAGTTACTATTTGATATAATAAGTATGCGTAGAATTACAATCATAAAAAAGAAGGTTTCGGCATTAGGCGACAATATGTATTTTCCTGTAACGGCTTGGTGACGCCCCTACTCTATTTCTAAATGCTGCAGAAAAATGGCTATGGTCAGTAAAGCCTCATTAAGAAGCACACTTCGGTTATGTACAATACTGCATAAATATATCTATATTATGGAAGTGATGTTATAATACATATATGACGGGAGGGATCGATTTGAAACTTAAGATATGGATATTTGCATATTTATTACTGCTTGTATCGCTTACTTTGTCCTGCTCAAGCGAGTCTAATAAAACACAAAGTGTAACAACAAATCTAACATCCTCCGATCAAGCAAATATGAAGGAAGCAACAGCTGATAAACTAGAATCAGAAAGCAGCGCAGTAGTTGATAAAACTGAGGGTCTTACATGGTATATCGGCGGATTTGAAGTCAAAAACAATAATCTTTTCCTGGATGAATCCAAGGATGTAGAAAAGATTGTCCTGAAAGTAACTGAGCCGGTTACTGAAATCAAGGATCAATCTGACATTTTCCCTTTATGGGGAGAATCCGCCAAGTTGGATACTTACAAGACGGTAGTTATGGATGAAGGAGAGACCAGGAAGTGGGGAGTAGGAGATGGTGGATCGATTCATAGCCGCATAACGATTCTAAGGGAAAAAATGGATAAAGTCTATATATGTTCAAGTGACTATGGATTAAAAGATAATATAAAAACCGATATAACCGGCTTATTAAAGCAAACCGGAATAAGTATCCCAGCAATAAATGTGAGTGTTATGAGAAATTATGATGATGGGATGCTGGTTAAAATATCGGATGGGGTAAAAGAAGCTTTGTTTTTAACTGAATGGCATAGGAAAGAAAAAGCTCATCAGATAGTACTTTTGAACTCTTATCGTATTATTGCTGCGGATTTTTTGTATTCTTTTGAGAATTCTATATATATTGCTGTTAATAATGGCAGACTTTATATATTGTATTGGAGCGATCCTTACAAAAAACTATATCAATATGAAATGCCGGACGAGATCAGGAAAATTGAGGATATTAGTCTGATGTATATGAAGGATCGGTATTACCTTTTCATCATGGCATATAAAGAGGAACATGAGAAATTATCTTTTTACAAGGTCGATTTAAATTTGAAAACAATTACAGAGTATCTGGCAGTAAAAAGCTTAAAAGACGAATATCCCTTGGAATGGTCTATGAAAAGTGATGTTAGAATAAACCGGTATGTGGACAAGGTATCTGATGTAGTGCTTGTAGAAGGTACTGATGGCCGTTTGAGCGGATTTCACGATCATGACTACTTATATGCGCTTAATAAATATACCGGAGAAAAAATATGGGAGTTCTACGGCAAGTATGCAGGTGTAACTTACCGTTTCAGTAAAGACAGAAAGTATACTTATCTTGGACACATGGTGGAGGGTTATATAAAGTGTTTGGAAACCAATTCCGGCAAGGTTATTTGGAAAAAGGAAGTTGGTGATCATTTTGAGTTCACCACTGTCAGAGACACTATTATGGTTTCTAGTGACCACACAATCAGGGCTTATCGTGCCGATGACGGGGAACTCCAATGGGAAAAGAAAGCAGGTGAAGATGTATTTCTGTTTGCCTCAAATGATAACCTGCCGGTAGCTGTTGTCTCGTATTCCAATGGTTTAACCGCATACGATCCGGTTTCCTGGAATATTGAGTGGCAGATTACCAGGAAAGGCTGTGATAATTATGGCATATCTCTCGATGGTCATATTTTGACGGTTCCTTTTGAAGATATCGTTCAAACAATAGATATTCAAACGGGAGAAACTTTAAAAACTAAAGCTTCATCCTATTCGTTAATTTCTGAAGTCTTATCCGGAAATGCTGTTTATTCCGGAATGAAGATCCTGCATTCCAAGGAGGAAGAAAAGATAAAATGTATGGATGACAGAGGGAAGACCTTGTGGGAAAGGGATTATAAGGTAACTACTTCTTATGAACATCCCTTTTATTATTGGAGCCCTGACCCCGTAAGGATTAAGGATCGGCTGTACGCTTATTTTAAAGGTACCATGGCCGTTTTGGATGCATATACAGGTAAAGTGCTTTATCAAATAGCTGATTATACAACACTATCCAGCAGCCCTGTAAGGTTTGAAGATGGGATACTTTGGTTTTTTAATAATTTGGATGGACAGATGGAAGCCCTGAGAGTAAAATAAAAATGTTTGCGGTATCTTTGCTCTTCATGTTCCTGCAGAAAATTTTTAATGCCTATATTGTTCATCTTGCCGTATACGGACAATTGAAAAACTGTCAGTGGTGAGAATCAATCTCCAGCCGACGTTGTTTAAACGCCACAGTTTTGGATACCGGTCTTATTTACTGTCAGGGAATCCACCGCAGCTTTCGCGAAAAATGAAATGGGTTTCTTCATATATAGTGTGTGAATCCAGAATTCGGCCGTTGATCATGTCGAGTATCAATTCCAGGCACTTTTTAACCATTTTCTGTATTGGAGTATCAATCACTGTCAGGCTTGGCTTCAGAAGCACACTGGACAGTATGTCGGTATATCCGATGATTTCCATATCCTGAGGTATACGAATTTCATTTTGCTGGAGTACTGAATAAGCAGTAGGTACGAAATTAACTGCAGAAAAAAATAACACGGTAGGGAGTGTACCGGACTTCAAAAGCTTTTCCATACTTAGCCTCCCCCCGTCCTTATCAAGAGATTCCTGAATAATATGCTCAGGGGCTACGGTTATTCCGTATTGCCTACAGGCGTCGAGAAACCCGGCTTTCCGCATGCTGAAATTTCGCCTCAGAAGATCAACCTCAATTAGGCCTGCCGTTTTATGCCCCCTGGCAGCCATTAGCTGGGACACCTTTTCTCCCGCTTTATATTCATCGACGCACACAGAGCCGAACTTATCGCTTTGCCGGTTGAAAAATACAATGGGCATTGTGCATTTGAGCGTGCCTATATATTCAATATCGTTGTTGGAGGCGCCTACAATGATTACTCCATTATACAGCTGATTTCTGAACACATTCTCTATTGTTTCTATTTCATTAAGACGATAAGGCTTAAAAACGACCTCTATCTTCATTTTATCATTTAATATGCTATTTTGAATACCGTCGAAAAAACGCACCAGTTGTTCTGATGAATAGAGGGATGGCCATAGAATTCCAATAACGGCGGCAGCTTTCTCTCCCGATTGCTGTCGCAGCCTTCTGGCGTAAATATTGGGTTTATAGCCCAGTTTTTTTGCTTCTTCCCAAATCCGGTTCTGTGTCTCCTGAGCAATGCGCATTTCGTTACCGCGTCCGTTTAAAACAATTGAAACTGTTCCTGATGATAGCTTTATTCTTTCAGCTATCATTTTTATATTTATATTAGCCATACCACACCTCTTTAAGAAAAAAGCATACATGCACTTTCTTGTATAACCCTAATTATGAATAATAACATAAAACTCTTATTACTGGAAGACCCTTTTTAGTAATTCGTAAGCACTGTATCTCCATACGTTCCATTCATGGTGAAAGCCTCCGCTGAGCACGCCCGGAGCCAAAAACAGGTCAGGTGCTTCATGGCTGAGTAAAATGCCTGCGTATACATGGAATTACGATTTAGCTTGATAATATTATATACTATTTGAGAGTAAGAGTCAATGTTATTCAACTGCCTCTACGGTTTGTACGGAGGAGAATCCTTAATATATTAGTACTTGTGTCTTATAGACATAGGCAGGAGACAATGCATATTGACAACTAAAATAAATGCTAATATAATGTAATCTATAACTAAAACGAAAATTCAACGAATTAGTGAATTGATAATATCTGAACGATGCTCAAATGGCTTGCTTCATTGATCCCTATTATGCCGAATATGGCTATGGCTTAGGAGTCCGTACGCTGCTTGATTCCTCCGTAGGACATTGCAACGGGACTGTCGCTTAATTCCGCTGGATTGGCGGTGCGGGAACTGGTCATCGATAGACCCCAGTAAAGGCCTGGCAATTGTATATATGCATCAATTGGAACTGAATCTGGAAGAATATTACCATCACAGAGTCTGCGCCGTTTCTTACGGGTGCATATAGACTTAAAGGCAAATATCGATTGAAGGAGGATATAAGGTGAAAAAGGCTAAAGTATTTGTAGAAAAGAATTTCAAGTGTGCAGAGGTGGATGACAAGCTGTTTAGTTCATTCATTGAGCATTTGGGAAGAGCCGTATATACAGGTATATATGAACCGGGTCATCAGACGGCTGACCAGCAGGGCTTCAGGCAGGATGTAATTGATCTTGTAAAAGATTTGAATGTGGCAATGGTAAGGTATCCCGGAGGGAATTTTCTTTCAGGCTATAACTGGACCGATGGCATAGGCCCCAGGGATTCAAGGCCGTGCAGGCTCGATCTTGCATGGAGGTCCATTGAACCAAATGAAATCGGAATTGATGAGTTTTTTGACTGGTGCAAAAAAGCTGGAACAAAGGTTATGGCGGCAGTCAATATGGGGACAGGCACGCCTCAGGAGGCCGTAAATATGCTGGAGTATTGCAACTATGGCAAGGGAACCTACTGGAGTGATCTGAGGATAAAGAATGGTCATAAGGATCCCTATGGGATCAAAACCTGGTGTATTGGAAATGAGATGGATGGAGAGTGGCAGATTTGCCACCTTAGTGCAGAGGACTATGGAAAGAAGGCTCTTGAAACGGCTAAAATCATGAAGCTTGCCGACCAGAGCATAGAACTTGTCGTCTGTGGTAGCTCGTCCTCCAAAATGCCTACATATCCTGAATGGGACAGAATTGTCCTGGAATACACATATGAGCACGTTGACTACATCTCGCTGCATAGATATTATGAAAACTATGGAAATGATATGGATTTCCTGGCGTCCTTCGTTGATATGAATTCTTTTATCAGGACTGTATGCTCCACCGCTGATTACGTAAAAGCATTCAAACGCAGTACAAAGAACATGTATCTGTCGTTTGACGAATGGAATATATGGTATTTGGAGAAAAGAGAGTACAATGACTGGGAATTCGCTCCTGAAATACTGGAGGATAGATATTCCTTGCTGGATGCATTGGTTTTCGGAGGCTTGGGCATTACTTTGCTGAATAATGCCGACAGGGTCAAGATTGCCTGCCTTGCACAACTTGTTAATGTAATTGCACCGATATTCACAAAAAAAGGAGGGCCGGTCATAAAGCAGACGACATATTACCCCTTCAGAGATATCTCAAAATATGGAAGAGGAACCGTGTTAAAGCCGGTGGTTCTGGCGCCGTCAGTTGAAACCTGTCATGGAGACTCGCCATTACTAGCCTTTAGTGTGGTTCATGATACACAGAACGAAGAGGTCAATGTTTTTTGCCTGAATATCGACAAGAATGAGGATTTCGTTGCGGAAATGGATATGAGATCCTTTGGGAAGCTTTCAATGCTTGAACATATATGCCTTGACGGAGAAGACCTCAATGCGGTCAATACATTTGAAAATCCTTATAGCGTAGAACCGCATAATCTGGATATTGTAACTGGTGAGTTCGACAGCTGTGAATTGCGGATTCCAAAGCTGTCTTGGAATGTGATACGTTTTAAGCTCAAATAGCACATCCGCCTCTATCTATATCCCTTCGCTCTTAAGCCTCTTCACCTCCTATACATGTAAACTCCGCCTTATTCCAGGCAGCCATATGCTGTTGCCCGCATGCGCAGGTGGTGATATTCCTCCAGGTTTGGCTGTAAATTGTGCATGTAAACAATGGAAACACCCTCAGACGGATCAGCTTCCGCCCAGGTGCCCGAACCGCCCGTCCAACCAAAGGCGCCCACAGAGCCGTTATGCTGGCCTGTGTATGAATCCATAAGGGTACGTACACCGTAGCCGTAGCCATAGCCGGCGAGGTACGAATTTGTGAAGTCCTCGCGGATCATTTTATCAGTCAGAGTATTGGTACGCATGAGGTCTATGGTTTTACGGCCGAGGATGTGCCTGCCGTTATAGACACCGCCGTTTGCAAGCATTTGCATGAACTTCGTATAATCCCGGCAGTTGGTGATCACACGGGAGAAGCCTGGCACAGTACCGAGAGGTCCTACAAATTTGGCATCCCGCTCCGCAGGAGGTATCATAAGTGCATCATGGTCGCCAAGCTTTTTACCGGACTTAATGTGATAGTTCTTAACGAGTCTTTCTTGGATGTCACCGAAGGTGTAGTTAGCAGAGCTGTGCATATCCAGGGGCTCAAAAAGCATATCCCTTATGACCTGCTCTGCGGGTTTGCCGCCAATAACCTCCAGGAGACCTGCTGTCAGTTCGCTTGCAAAGCCGTACAGCCATCGTGTACCGGGTTCGAATGCAAGTGGTACCTGAGAGATGACTCTGATCTGCTCGCGGAGAGTGTAATAGGCTTTCTCACGCAGAGGCGCCATGGCCTTTGCCATGGCATGCGAGGTCGGGTGCTGTACGGGCGAGTCGCCCATTATCATATCGTAAGGCAGGCCGCAGGTCATATTGAGGATATGCTTGATTGTAATGGGATGCTCGACCGGCACGATATCAACGTCGCCATTTTCACGGCAAACCATCTTTGTCGAGTTGCGCCATTCGGGGAAGTATTCGTATAGCGGATCGCTCATGAGGAACCTGCCCTGCTCATACATCATTATGGCAACGGTATACATGGCAATCTTGGTCAGCGACGCCTGGCGGAAAACGTGTTGACGTGTCAGCGGTTTCCTGCATTCAATATCAGCCCAGCCGAAATAGTTTTCATAGAGAATCTCGCCTCTTTTAGCAATGATGCACGAGCAGCCAGGCAGGCCATCCTCTACAAAGTTGTGCAGTAATTGATCCAGATGTTTAAAATCAGACATGGTACACCTCCGTTATTTAATACAGCCATATGCAGCATTGCGCATACGCAGATGATAATATACTTCCTCGTTGGGTATCATATTGTGCATGTATACGATGGACACTTCCTCGGCAGGATCTGCCTCACACCAGGTGCCAAAGCCGCCGGTCCAGCCAAAGGCGCCGGGTGAACCGTTATGATTGCCCTTATTCCTGTCTGTCAAAGTACGTACGCCGTAACCATAACCGTAACCGGCATTGTAATTGTCTTCAAAATCTCTCTGCTGCACTTCGTTGAGGCCGTTTGTACGCATGAGGTCAATGGTCTTGCGGCCCATGATGCGGACGCCGTTGTATACACCGCCGTTTGCAAGCATCTGCATAAGCTTTGAAAAATCATTTACGGTGGAGAATAAGCGTGCCCAGCCCGCTTCATTTTCAGGACCAGGCAGGTGTTTTGCATCAAGTATGCTGTTGCAGGGTTCCAGCTTGCAGTCAGGGGTTTTACGATACAGCCCGACCATACGGTCACGGATATCGCCGAAATAATGGGAGCGGGTGTCATGCATTTCAAGCGGATCGAACAGCAACTCCTGAAATACGTCGTCGATGGGCTTGTCGCACAGTACTTCGATGAGGCCGGCTGACAGCTCACTGGCAAAACCATAAATCCAGTGAGAACCTGGCTCAAAGGCCAGCGGTCCCTGCGACATCGCAGCAGTATGTTCACGGAGCGTATAATGGCCTTTGTCCCACAGCGGCTGCATGCATGCTTGCATAGCCTGGATTGTGTGGTTTTCGGTTTTTGACGGAGAGTGGCAGTACGGAAGTCCGCACTTCATGGAAAGTATATCACGGACAGTGATGGGGCCTTCCGTCGGAACTGCCTTCACATAGCCGTTGGATTCCTTTACATATTTCCTGGTATCCTTCCACTCAGGAAAATATTTGTATATTGGGTCATTCATCAGAAATCTGCCACGTTCATACAATATCATAAGCGTCGTATAAAGAGGAATTTTCGACATGGAAGCTTGGCGGAAAACTGACAGGTTGGTTACCGGAATCTTTTTCTCAATATCGGAATAGCCGAAATATCCTTCGTAGATCGTCTTGCTCTTTTGGGTGATTTGCAGCGCACACCCGGGTAATCCCCCATCGATAAAGTCTTTCAAAAGCATGTCTAAATAAGAATTAATCGCCATATATACCTCCAAATGTTAGTTTAGTAAGCAGGTTTTTTCTCCAAAAGTCTGGGATAGTAATATAACATACATCAAGTGTAATGAGTTTAATAAATAAGATTAATGATTATACTATTTAGGCGCCTATTGAAATTATTATACAACTTCACGTGATTGTCAAGTTTGAAATTTAAAATTATTAAAAAAGTTTTTTCGTTATAGCATGCTTGTTTTATTGATTAATTTATGATAAGCTATTGCTAATATCAAGTGTTAATGTATGTAATAAGGTGCCTGGCAACAAGCGATATGTAGCTTATTGCACACTTACTTAAACGAAATTGCAAGTGTAAGAACAGTAAGTACAGTATGTATACTGGAAACTGGTAATTGAAATCATTACTATGTTTTTGTCATTTCAAAAATTAAAGGTGTGATCCAACTGCCAAATAAATTTTACAAACTTATATGGAGGAAAGAATATGCTAAGAAGAGTCACTGTTGAAAGTGGAATCTTGCAGGGAATACCTGCTGCAGATCCTCGAATAACCGCATTCAAGGGCGTACCATTTGCTGCGCCTCCCACAGGTGAAAACAGATGGCGTCCGCCGCAACCGGCGAAGAACTGGGAAGGAATCCGTAAATGCTTTGAATTCGCGCCAATTTCCGTTCAGGAAATACCCGGAGAGGATCCGGAGGCTTTCTATTCAAAAGAATGGCATGTAGATTCCCAGATCCCAATGAGTGAGGACTGTCTCTACCTGAATATCTGGACACCGGCCAAAACAGGCACGGAAAAGCTGCCTGTAATGCTCTGGATATTTGGCGGCGGTCTTCAGTGCGGATATACTGCCGAAATGGAGTTTGACGGCGAGCGCATGGCACGCCGCGGCATCGTACTGGTATCTGTCAACTACCGTGTCAATGTGTTTGGATTCTTTGCGCATCCTGAGATCACTGCCAAGGATCCTGACGGCGTTCATTGCAACTGGGGCTTCCTGGATCAAAAGGCTGGTATCGACTGGGTTCACCGTAATATTGCGAATTTTGGCGGGAACCCCGACAATATAACTATTTTCGGACAGTCTGGCGGCGGCCGAAGTGTGCTCTGCCATATGACATCGCCCATGGCCGAGGGTTCATTCCATCGTGCTATTGCTCAATCCTGCGGTGCTGTCAGGGTTCTGGCTCCGAAGGGACAGGAACGTATTTATCCGAATCTGGAAAAAGCTGAGGCAACCGGCGTCAGGTTTTTTGATTTCCTTGGCGTCAGGAATCTGGCCGAAGCTCGTGCTATCGATGCCAGTACCCTTTTTGACAAGCAGCTGGAATTCAACAGGAAGACGGCAACCAGCCCATTGGGTAATTTTGGCCTGACTATTGACGGGAAATATATCGCTGAGGATCCTTCAGACGTGTTTTTGGCGGGAAAGCATCATAAGATTCCATATATTGTCGGTCTGACCAGAGACGAGTTCCATATCGGTCCCGGCACAGACGAAGTGAATGCCATAGAAGAGTGGGCAAAGATTAATTTCTCCGATGAAGCAGATACCTTTATGGCATTGGCCTGTAAAAAAGCAAAAAGCGATGGTATCAGCGTATGCGAAGCTGCAACAATAAATGCCTTCGATGTCAGTGTACGCACCTTCTGCCGTATCAGTACCGAGCGCGGCGACAAAAACATCTACTTCTACCATTTCGGCCCGGAGATCCCCGGCGATAATGCCGGTGCCTTCCATTCATCCGATCTTTGGTTTGAGTTTGAGACACTTGCCAAGTGCTGGCGTCCCTTCAAGGGCAAGCATTATGATCTGGCAAGACAGATGTGCAACTACTGGACGAATTTTGCCAGGAGCGGCAATCCTAACGGCATGGATGCCGACGGCAAACCGATGCCGGAATGGAAGCCTTATTCAGAGGCTCCAAGAGCAATGGAATTCTTCGAAATATCGGGTATGGAGACACAGGACCCGGATGATCTGACAAATTTCCTGATGGAGTATAACCTGAAACTCCTGAGTAAAATTACATGAAAGATGAAAAGTACACCAATTTATGGGGACAAAACTAATGAGTGATTTGAATGAAATCAAGATTGTGCCTGAGGGTAGGCAAACTATATGGAATAAGGCTTTTATAGATATTTTTGTTATAAATATTATATTAAATATGGGACAGTATATGATGAATACATTGATCCCAAAGTTCGCGGAACATTTGGGGGCAACTGCAGCTATTGTGGGGATGGTGTCTGGTATGTTCGCGGTAACGGCACTTAGCGTCCGTCCTATTGTTGGCCCTGCAACCGGTTATTTTAGAAAGAATTTGTTGCTGGCAGTAGCTGTAGGGAACATCGCTCTGGGTTATATTTGTTACGGATTTTCAGGCAGTATCCCGATGATAATAGTCGGACGGTTGCTGCAGGGTATTGGTATGGGTTTTCTCGCACCGGTTCTGCTGGCTCTGGCCAGTGATGCCCTGCCATGCGGCAGAATGGCATCAGGGATAGGTATTTATTCATTGGGGCAGGCAATTGCAGCAGCAGTCGGACCAACAATCGGTCTGGAGCTGACGGGGGTTATTGGTTACAATAAAACATTTTTTATCGGTGCTGTCATAATGGGCGTTGTGCTTGTGCTAGCTCTGAGACTGGAATCCGAGAAGCCTGTCAGGACGGAAAAATTCAAGATATCTATAAAAAACATGGTTGCCATTGAGGTGATTGTGCCGACAATTATCATGTTTTTCCTTGGAGGAACATATTCCTGTATCAACTCTTTTATTGTTATTTACGGAGGGGTATGCGGTGTTAAACAGATCGGGCTGTTCTTTACAGCTTATGCAGTATGCCTGTTGTTCTCCAGACCTATCAGCGGAAGAATAGCAGACAGATATGGGATGGATAAGGCAATCATCCCCGGCATCCTGGTTTATGCATTGTCTTTCATAATTATCAGTTTTGCACGCTCGCTTCCGATGTTTATATTTGCGGGTGCAGTTTCAGCATTTGGCTACGGCGTTTGTCAGCCTTCCATACAGGCAGTCTGCATGAAGCTTGTCCCAAAGGAACGGCGCGGCGTAGCAGGCAATACGAACTATATAGGCGTTGACAGCGGATTTTTACTGACACCTATGCTGGCTGGATACATAGTAACTTTTGTGCAGAACCAAAGTAATAATGAGGTTTTAGGATTTGCATTCATGTACCGGGTGATGACGATTCCCATTCTTATTGCACTCGTAATCTTTTGGATCAAAAGAAAGGAAATGACTGTAAAAGATGATGACGCTTTAAGAACATTTAAATATGAAACAACAAGGGAATAAACTCCGGAATAGCCTATGTTCTAATGCCGGTGATTATTTTTATAATAAAAGAACGGAGGGATTTCATAATGAACATTTCGGAACGCGAAATTTTTCTGAAGGCGCTTAGGCATGAAAAGACTGAGTTTCTGCCCGATCCTTCGAAGGTAGTTAAAACGGTATTTCCTGTAAATGGATTCCACGAGAGGCCGCCTTACAATCAAAGCGGAAAGGATTGGTTTGGGGTAGAGTGGATTTATGAAGAAACCGGAGGCGCTGCAGTCCCGGATCATCAAAAGCCTCCTTTGCTTGATGATATTGCAAACTGGAGGGATAAGGTAAAATTCCCTGATTTGGATAACTGGGATTGGAAAGAAGCTGCAAGGCTGGACAATATTCATACTATCGACAAGGAAAACAATCTGGTTGTACTGACGCTTTTAGAGGGGCCATTTGAGAGACTGCATGCTTTGATGGGGTTTGAAAATGCACTGCTGGCTCTTATGGAAGAACCGGAAGAGGTAACTGACTTTTTTGATGCATTAATGGATTATAAATGCAGGCTAATAGATAAAACTGCTGAGTATTACGAGCCGGATATCATTACATTCCATGATGACTGGGGAACACAGAACAATATGTTTTTCTCTCCTGATAAATGGAGAAGCCTTATCAAGCAGCAAATTAAAAAGGCGGTTGACGCCTGTCACAGAAATGGAATCTTCTTTGAAATGCACTCTTGTGGGAAAGTAGAACAGGTAGTTCCGGATTTCGTTGAAATGGGTATTGACTCATTTCAGGGAATGAGCATCAATGATGTGCCGAAGCTGATGAAGTCAACGGGAAACCGGTTGATGTACCATATGTCATTGAATTCTCAAAGGTATGAAGCGGAATCGGCTGCGGGTACACTGACTGAAGAGCAATTGCGGATGGATGTCAGGAACGAAGTGCTAAAAAACACAAAAGATAGCAACTATATAGCGAGATCTCCAAGAATGAAGACATGGTGGAGCTCGGCAGCAAATGAGGAAATAGAAAAGTGCAGGTTTGAATTGAGACTGGGATACCTGTCCGGAAGGTAGGGTTTAGTAAGGGGTAGACTGTCATATATTAATATTAAACAGCAAAAGCTGAATGTTTCTTATTGAGTTATTCAGCCTTCTGCTGTTTTTTATTATTCCTTCCTTCATAAGAATGTCTATGCGGAGAGCATTAAAAATATTGAGTTTATTGTACAACTGGTTATTGTACCGGAGTACAGATTCAGGGAGAATTATAAGTATGTATCAGCTAAAATTTAGCATTTTTGTATTGCACTATAATGTCAATTCGGAAATCATATAATTGAGCTTATTTTCATTCATATTCGTATCGCTAAAATTTCTATATTACCCTATAAGCCGCATTCTATCCATGCCATATAAATTCGACAACTATTGACAACTGTTTCTTCTTAGGGTATAATTAACCTTGCTAAAACAAAATAGCAAAATATAAGGAGGTTAACAATTTATGAAGAGACTGGTGGCTATCGTACTAATTGCAGTAATGTGTATTGCTCTTTTCGGTTGCTCAAACAGCACGGGGGGCAATAGCAACAACTCAACTACAAAGTCCGCAGAGACAACTGGAGCAGCAAACACAACAGCTAAAGCATCTGAAACAGAGAAAAGCAAACCGATAACTATTTCTTTCTGGAATGGATGGACAGGAGCCGATGGCGAAATCCTGACCGAGTATGTAGACAAGTTCAACAAAGTTAATCCTTATAATATCACTGTTGAGATGGATATAAATGCAGAATTCCTGACAAAAATAGCAGCGGCATTTGCCGGTGGTTCAGCTCCGGATATGATTCTGGGAGCAAGTAATTTCAAAGATCAGTATACCGATTATCTTACCGATATGAACGAATTGTTTAGTGCTACAGCTCTTAAGAAAGAAGACTGGATGAGCAACTATGTGGATCTGTGTACCATTAACAACAAGCTCCTGGTTTTACCATTCCAGGTAACAGGACGCTTTATGTACTGGAATAAGGATCTTTTCAAAGCCGCAGGTCTTGATCCTGAGAAAGGACCGTCTACATATGACGAGTGGGCCAAGTGGGCAGCACTCATCACAAAGGAAGACGCAAATGTTTACGGCTCGGGAGTACCATACGGTGGTATTTATTCAACTGTACATCTGATCCAGAGAATGGGCGGATTGATGATTGACTACGACCAAAGCAAAAAGCTGGTTCCAAGATTTAAAGACAACAAGGGATATGCTTATTTCCTTAATTGGCTCAACGGTATGATCAAGTCCGGCGATAATCCGAAAGAAACAGATACCGATTCAATGATGAAGGCCGGCCAGCTTGGTATTACTATAAGCGGAGCCTGGCTTAGCTCCGGACTCGAACAGGCAGGTATAAACTATGGTGTATCACAATTGCCTTACGGTGACGCAGGTCCTCAGAATCCGTGCTCCATTGCAGGTTATTGTGTAACCACGTCTGCCAGCGAGGAAGCAAAACGTGCAGCCTACAGATTTATAGAATGGTGGTACAAGGGTTATGCAGACACCGAGACTACCGGCATACTCAACTGGTCTCTCACCTGTGGATTCCCATCATTCTACCTGCCGGCAATAAATGATCCGAGATATCAGGCGTCTAAAAAACTGGCAGCAATGACTAATACTGATAAAAATGCTAACACTACCTATCTTGCTCCGGCTGAGTTTACACAGACGTTCCAGTTGGCAAACGAGGTTGCGCAGATAATGATCGAAGCTGTCATAAGCGGCGGCAAGACCCCTGATAAAGCACTTGAGGAAGCTCAGACGAAAGCTGCCACCTTTATAAAGTAGCTTGGCAAGGGAGTCTTGATCTGTAAGTTTACTGTGTATTGAATCACATGGGGGCTCGAAGTTGGTCTCTCGAGTCCCCATATTGGTTTTATTAATCTTTGGAGGTCATTTATGAGAATGGCAATGAAAAAACGTTTTAGTATGACCTTTTTCCCGTACGCTTTTATTGCACCTGTTATTATTCTGTTATTGGTATTCAACATATTGCCGCTGCTGTCGGCATTCGTTATGAGTAATTTTGATATTACTACATCCTTGGGACGGCCCAAATTTGTAGGATTGGCAAATTTTACGGAGATTTTTGCCGATTCCCGTTTTTGGAACAGCTTGCTGGTTACGCTTAAATGGACTGTAGTGGAAGTACCCCTGCAGGTTATTCTCGCACTCATTCTGGCTGCAATCCTTACTGAGAACACCCTATCAAACAAAACCTTCCGCGGAGTATATTTTCTCCCAATTATTTGTTCGGCAACAGTTACCGGTATCATGTGGAAGCTGATACTTCATTCGAATGTAGGATATGTTACTTATATTTTCCGTTTACTTGGTCTTGGCAAGATTAATTTTATGAATTCTCCCGGACTGACATTTTTTGTTATTGTATTTATGTCACTCTGGAAAGCCTTTGGAATATCAACAATTATTTTTGTCGGTGCAATGCAGAATGTACCTAAAAGCTTATATGAGGCAGCCGAAATGGACAGTGCAGGTAAGCTTCGACAGTTCTTCAGCGTGACTGTCCCAGGGATAGCACCGACACTTTGGTTCATAGTCATGACGAGGTTAATAAATTCGTTTCAAGTGTTTGATATTGTATATACAACGACTGGCGGCGGTCCGAACTTTACAACCGAAACACTGGTTACATACATTTATACCAGAGCTTTTGAGGTGTACAAGATGGGATATGCATCCGCAGTGTCCGTATGCTTGTTCATCATTATCCTTATCATCACTGTAGTCCTGTATTCAAGAATGCTGGTACAGGAAAGGAAAAATTAGAGAGGGGAAAAGGTTGTGGTTAAAAAAATCAAGAATACAATACTGCACATTCCGGTTACAGTTATACTTATTATTATTGCACTTGTCATTCTATTGCCAATTTTATGGATGTTTTTGAGCGCCTTTAAGCCTCAGGGTAAAATCATATCCTATCCTCCTACATTTTTGCCGCTTGATTACACATTGGATAACTTCATAAGACTGGCCAAAAGGGTAAAAATATTCTATTTCATCAAAAACTCTGTCATATATGCTCTGATGACAACAGTGCCGTCGGTTTTCCTCTGCTCTCTTGCCGGTTACGCATTTGCCAGATATAATTTTAAAGGCAGGAATGTCCTTTTTATTCTTGTGCTGGCGACACTGATGATACCCTTTCAGGTAATAATGATACCGCTCTTCCTTATCGTAAGTAACCTTGGCATGTATGATAAATATCTGGGACTGGTACTGCCTAAAATCGCAGTTGCGATCTCAATTTTCATGATGCGGTCTGCATTTGCAGGCCTGCCCAAAGAGCTGGAAGAGGCAGGACGTATCGACGGTGTAACGGAAATAGGACTTTATTGGAAGATAATGCTTCCTCAGGTTAAGCCCACCTTCGTTACAATGATAGTCCTGGGAATAAACGGTGCATGGAACGATCTTATGTGGCCATTGCTTATAACCGGAGATATGAAAATGAGGACACTCTCAAACGGACTTGCGATGTTTATAGGTCAGGACACGCAGGAATATGGTCCAGCCTTTGCCGGTGCCTTCATAGCGATACTTCCGATGCTTATGCTTTATTTGTTCGGACAAAGGTACTTTGTGGAAGGTACTGTCACAAGCGGCCTTAAAGGGTGATTTTAGGAGGATTTCAGGAGATGTCTTTATTTCATAAGTTCTTAAACGATACAGGAAGGGAAATGTATATTTATTATCCCGGTGATGAAAACCGGACTCCCCTCAAAAGGTGCAGCATAACCTTCCTGCTGGATGATGAATGCGGCGAAGACGGTATAAAGGAAATATTGGACGTATATGGGCTTGCGGAATTTGCTGATAAAAACGGCATTATCCTTTCATTCCCCGTCCCGAAAAAAAGCGGCTGGAGTTATAATATGGATGTCGATGGCGAGGATGATGTGTTGGCATTCAGCAGATTTCAGGAAGCGATGACCAAAAAGGACGACCTTCCACCGGAGCTGAATTCCATAGGCATACCCACATTCAAGGAAATGTTGAGTACATGGCATCCGATGAATGATACAAAATACCTCATTGGTATCGGTTCAGGTGCTTCCATGGCGTATACCCTGGCTGCATGTTATCCCGACAATATAGCTGCGGTTCTCGCGGTAGGAGGAGAGCTTTCTTCAGCTGTGCGTGAAAAAGCCGTGTACTCGCCAATACCTGTCTATATTACGGCTGACGGCAGTGAAGCTTCCGAATACTTTATTAAAGCAAACGGCGCTGTTAAAACATATGAGAATGATCAAACAACCATTTATGAGAATAATATAAACCCATTACAGTGCGTGATCCTTGACCGGGCTTGTAACAAACTGAGCAAAGAGCTTGTTGCAAAGGTCTGGGACAGGATGTTTTCAAAAGTCAGACGCCCGAATACCGGTGCTCATGGCGATTGTGAGCCGCGAATGGATATAGAAAAGGCAGGCTTCGAATATTTTATAGAGGATGAGCGTCTTGACGGTATCCCGCATACCTGGTTTACGCATGTACCATCATGTGCAAAGAGCGATCCGGGGAAAAAGCTTCCACTGATGATCTTCTTCCACGGAGGCTCGGATAATCCGGCCGAGGCTGCCGATATGAGCAAGTTCCACGTATTTGGAGAAAAAGAAGGCTTTATAACTGTATACCCCTGGGGGACCAACCGGTGCGGATGGAATAGCTCCATGCTGCCGGAGCTTGAGGATGACGTCGGGTTTGCCGGCGCCCTTATAAAATATATGACTGATAATTATCCGGTAGATACTGGAAGAGTTTATTTATCCGGCTTCTCCAACGGGGCCGCCCTGGCGCAGGCTGCGGCGCTTGTTTACCCGGAGCTTGTAGCTGCTATTTGCCATATAGATTCCAATTGGCCCGGAAGCCGCTTCGGTGCAAGCAAGATTGACTGGCGGGACGTCATACCCTTTGCTAAAGGTATGGAAAAGAAAAAGGAGTATGATTACCGTATACCGGTCTGGTATACATACGGTTCCCGCGAGGCGTCGTATCCCGTCTATAATGGATGCTCGCAGCAGCATCAGTACGATTTCTGGAAGATGTACAACAACATAGAAATTAAACCCACACCCGGAAAGGAAAACCCGGATCCGACAGGCTGCGGAGTGAAGGGTGATGAAACCCAGCTGCTAAAGCCATCCGGAAGGCATCCGCATCACGAATATGACGTACAGTGCTTCTACTCCAGGGACGATGAACCTTTGAACCTTTATAATTATGTCGTTATGCGGGATAAAGGTCATGATATAGCACATATGGATGCGGCTTTAGGCTGGGAGTATGTCAAGCAGTACAGAAGAAACAGCGACGGCAGTCTTGGCTTTGTCAAATAGTATTATCACTCAAGGAGGGAACGACCATGGCTATTATGCGGTATAATTTCCTGTCGGAGGCATTAAGCCTCTGTGTGGATGTAACTATAACATATCCCATAAGCATGTTCACCTACAGCAATGACCCTGCAAAGAAAGAAATGGGTCCAAGGAACATTAATAAGCTGCTTTACAAGGAGGGTATGAAGTTTCAGACCGTGTATATCCTCCATGGCGGCAGTGACGATGACACTCTGCCTATCAGATACACAAATCTTGAAAGATATGCGGAGAGAAATTGTGTCATGACCGTCATCGCACAGGTCAAGGATAGTTTTTATATGGATACTGCATACGGATATAAGTATTTTACGTTTATAACAGAGGAGCTGCCTACAGTCATAAGATCACTTTTTGCCTCATCGTCAGCCAGGGAGGACAACTTTGTTATTGGCTTTGCAATGGGGGGCAACGGCGCCCTTGCACTTGCCATGAGAAGGCCGGACCTGTATTCGGCTGTTGTTGACCTCTCGGGCGGCATAGGCTGCAGTATAGATACAGAGTACTTTTTTGAACAAATGAAAGCAATAAAGCTGACCAGACTGCATAGTACTTTCGGAGACCTGGAAAAATTCAGGGGAAGCGAATATGACCTTGGATATTATGCTAAAAAGAATATGGAAGAAAAGGTCGATATGCCCAAGCTTTTCATGGCTGTCGGAGATAATGATTTCATAAGGGATGTTGTAAGAAAGGACAGGGATGCGCTCAGGGCCCTGGGCTATGATTTCCATTATGAAGAAGCTCCGGGACTTGGTCACGATTGGGATTTCTGGGATAAATATTTTGGGAAAGCGTTGGATGAATGGCTACCGCTCAAGCGCAGAAAGTGCCTTGACTTGCCGGGTTTCCAATAAGATAACCGGTCACAGGGTCGTTTATCAAGTTCCATATCTGGTAGACAATGAATGACAATGCAGACAGTTTCACATCAAGGCCCACCACCACCTCTGAATAAAGAAACCCTGTGACATAGTCGACGTCTAAAGGGCAAAAGTTTTTCTCATGCACAGCCTGCTTAATGATGTTTTTAAATATGGTATAGGCAGACTGTCCGATGTAAGGAAAACGGTCTTCGGAGGGTGTAATGGACTGGATATAGGGATCTTTTAATACAACAAAACGGCATACTATTCAAAAATAGCAAACCGGCGAATAATAAAGCTTAAGACACATCTCAGGGGCTTTATTCAAATATGGCAGAGTACAAAAAAAGTGCATATTTACAATTTCTATAGGCTTTGTTATGATGAACTCACAATCAAATCCGATGGCGTATACATGACATAACAAAGCCCTTTCTTGGTTCTGGCAACTGATCCGTATCAGCCATTGCTTATTAATAAAATGTAAATAAAGGAATGGGTGACAGAAATGAAAACCATATTTAAAAAGCCAATACACTCATATGGAAGTATTCAAAAAATATTCAGGAATTATCAGCTTTATCTTTTTTTGCTTCCAACATTGGCATATTTCATTATTTTTAAATACATACCCATGTATGGGGTTCAGATCGCATTTAAGGATTACATATCAATAAAAGGCTTCTGGGGAAGTCCATGGATCGGTTTTGCCAATTTTGAAAGGTTTTTTAATTCGGTAGAATTTTGGAATACTTTAAAGAATACCCTCGGGTTAAGTGTTTTACAATTGACAGCAGGCTTTCCCATGCCTGTCATTCTCGCTTTGATGCTGAACCAGGTGAGTAAGAAGAGGTTCCGGAAAATAGCGCAAACGGCTGTTTATGCTCCACACTTCATATCCACTGTGGTAATGGCCGGAATGGTATATGTTTTCCTGGCGCCTAAAACCGGGATTATCAATCTGATAATCAATGCTCTGGGGGGAGATCCAATCTTTTTTATGGGAAAGCCTGAGTGGTTCAAACCAATATATGTGCTTTCCTCCATCTGGCAGCATACAGGATGGGAAGCTATTATATTCATTGCGGCCTTGACATCAATTCCACAAGAATTATATGAATCGGCTAAAGTTGATGGCGCCAGTAAATTACAGAGAATCTTATATATTGACATTCCCGGAATCATGCCGACGGCTATTGTACTGCTTATCCTCAATGTAGGCAATGTAATGAGCATCGGCTTTGAAAAGGCATTTCTGATGCAAAATGATTTGAATCGTGTATCCTCTGAAATAATTGCAACATATGTATACAAGGCAGGTTTACAGAATGCACAGTATAGCTTTTCAAGTGCTGTGGGACTTTTTAATTCTTTAATCAATCTGATATTATTGTTCACGGCAAACAGGATTGCCAAAAAGGTAAGTGACATTTCACTTTGGTAATCATCACATACACCAACAAAAGGAGGCTGAAGCATGCTTGCCAGGAAGATCAACAGATCTGAACTGCCATTTGATATAATAAATTATACTATGCTTGTAATAGTACTTTTTACCGCCATATACCCTTTATACTTCATACTTATAGCTTCGATAAGTGATCCAAATGCCATATACAATGGAGAAGTATGGCTTTTGCCAAAAGCAGTTACTTTTAAGGGTTATTATAGAATTTTTCACAGTGACAGTATTTGGGTAGGGTACCTGAATTCATTAAAATATACTTTTACGGGTACTCTTCTTAATTTACTACTGACTCTTCCGGCAGCGTATGCCCTGTCACGAAAGCATTTAAGCGGAAGAAACATTTTTATGATGATTATCACCTTCACAATGTTTTTCAGCGGCGGGCTTATACCGACATATATTCTGATTATGAAGCTGGGCCTCAGAAATACACTGGGTGCCATGATCTTTCCGGAGGCGGTTATCGTATGGTACCTTATTATTGCCAGAACCTTTTTCCAGACAACCATTCCGGACGAGTTGAATGATGCCGCTTCCATAGACGGAGCAACAGATTTGAAGTTCTTTATCAGGATTGTTCTCCCGCTTTCACCGGCTTTGATTGCAATTATGGTATTGTATTATGGGGTCTATCACTGGAATGCATTTTTCAACGCATTATTGTATCTGGAAAAGGAAAAATTGTTTCCTCTCCAGCTTGTTCTCAGGAACATCCTGATACAAAACGAGGTCAGCTCGGAAATGGTAGGCGACCTGAGCTCGGTGGCCGAGCAGCAAAAATTATCGGATCTGATAAAATATGGAGCTATTGCAGTAGCAAGCCTTCCATTGCTTATTGCATATCCCTTTCTTCAGAAATACTTTGTAAAGGGAGTGATGATAGGGTCAATAAAAGGGTGATTGGCGGTATTAACCAATAATTGGGACTATGAAAAGGGAGACCTTTAACATAGAATAAAAATATCAAGGGGGAATTTTTATGAGACTAAAAGGTATCATGACGCTTGTCATTGTTGCAGCATTGCTGATGTCACTGGGTTTCACAGGCTGCGGCAAAACAGACGACTCAAAGACACAGACCATCGGCTCACAATCAACAGAAGCAGGAAAGGCTGTACAGACAGAAGCCGGAGAGATGGTTGGCAATATGTACAAAACCGGGCTTCCTATTGTGAAGGAAAAGATCACTTTGAAAATGGTGGCAAGGAAAAGAGCATTTGCAGGAAACTATGAAGAAATGAACCTGATTACAGATCTTGAAGAGAGGACAAACATCCATATCGACTGGAATGCCATTCCTCAATCACAGTATGAAGAAAAGAAAAATCTTCTTTTGGCAAGCAATGACCTGCCGGATGCATTTTTCGGACAGACGGCACTGACAAATGCCGATCTGGTGACATATGGACCCATTGGTGTATTCATTGACATGACCGGTTTAATCAAAGACTACGCTCCAATTCTTACAAAATTAATGGCTTCCGATGAGATGTTCAACAAAGTTGCGTATTCTCCTGACGGTAAAATCTATGGGCTGCCCCGGGCACGTCAGATAGGATATAACGATGCACCCGACCAGATGTTCATGTATAAGCCGTGGCTTGACAAGCTGGGACTTGCAGTTCCTACAACTCTTGATGAATTCCATGCCGTTTTGAAAGCATTCAAGACCAGTGATCCCAATGGCAATGGAAAGGCTGATGAAATACCGTTTACATTCAGGTATAAAACCCACTACCAGGGTATGTATTCGTTATTCGGGGCTTTTGGATTACCTGATAATGTATTGACTGAAGATCTTTCACATATGATTATCAAGGATGGAAAAGTTGTTTACGTGCCTGTACAGCAGGAGTACGAGAAAGCTATACAGTATTTTAACGCTTACTTCAAAGATGGGCTCGTAGATCCGGAATCCTTTACCCAGGATGTCAAGCAGTATACAGCCAAAGGTGCTACTGCTGATGTAACCGTTGGAGCCTTCATATCATGGAATGATTTTGATGTAGCAGGCGCAGACAGAAAGAATGATTATGTTATAGTTCCGCCAATGGCAGGTCCTGATGGAGAGCGTATCTGGAATAAATACATGCATGATAATAATGGTATTGTAGGAACAGGATTCTCTATAACAAAGCAGAACAAATATCCTGAAGCGACGATGAGATGGGTTGATGAATTCTATGATCCTGATTTCTCCATACAAGTACAATTCGGACCTCTTGGTATCAATATCAACAAAAAGGGCGATGGCTCATATGAATTTATACCTACCCCGGAAGGTATGACCTATGATGAATTCAATTTTAAAAATTCACCTGTAGATGCTCCTTCGGCAGTATTTAAAGAAGTATTTGACTCCAAAAAGCTTCCGATGTCTGAAGAAGCTGAAGTGAAATATGCATATGTAGAGAAATATTACAGGCCTTATATGACTGTTCAAACTTTCCCGGGTGCCGCAATGTTTACGCCTGAAGAGACAAAGACTATCAAAACCATGTCTACCGACATATACAACTACGTCAATGATATGCAGGCAAAATGGCTGCTCAATGGCGGCATAGAAAAGGAATGGGATGGTTATCTGGGGAAATTGAAGCAGATGAAGCTGGATGACATGCTTTCAATTTACCAGACTGCATACGACAGGTTTAATAAAAAGTAAACAGGGATGAAACCATGCAGGAACTGCCGACATAATATGCCGGCTTTTCCTGTGTTATGGATAAAATCCAGTGAACCGGGAATGGCAGCTATTGTTGTTGTCTTTTATTTGTACAGAAAGTATAATTGAGTTAACCAATACTACAGCGAAATAAACATTAATATATGGGATTTATGCGCCTTGCAGAAATATTGCCAATGCTTCAACGTACTATTTCTGTAAAGATGGAATAAAATGGTTTCGCTGTAGTAACGAATATTTGTGAGGTGAAGGTAATGAAAAGCACGCATGGAAGATCAAGACTTTTTTATAAATACCTGTTGTCTTACATTGTAATTCTTTTTATACCGATACTTATTTTTACCATGTTGATATATAATTCATTTTTAAATATTTTGACACGGGAAGTTCTTGGCAAGAATGAGGATATGCTTATTCAGGTGAAGGATTCCATTGATTCCCAGATGTCGGAGCTGTGGAAGATATCGGCAAACCTTGGCAACAATCCTGATTTACCAAAAGTCGCAAACGATATGGATCCTGTCAGTGGTATGAAATTGGTTCAATACGTGACGAATTACAGCTTTAGCAACAATTTTGCGGAAGAGATGCTGCTCTATTTCCGCGGAGGTAGTTATATTTATTCACCGTCAGGTACATATACGGTAGACAATTTCATTGACAGTATTTATCAGTATAGCGGTTGGGAGAAGGATGAATTTTATCAGGCAATAAATACAGTTGCATATCCGGTTGTAAAGCCTGTCAATGACGTTATCAGGATGTTTTCCAACAAGGAACGCTATATCACCTATATGCTTCCGGTCTCACCGAGTCCGATGAACCAATATGCCACGGTTATTTTCCTTATAAATGAAAAAACTGTTCAGAATATGATGAAAACCATTGTCAGCAGCCACGGGGGCAATGTAGTAATTCTGGACAATGAGGGCAGTATTATTTCATGTCTGGAAAATCATGATTATTTCAATACTGAACTATTCAAAAAACAGCTTAACAGGAACGATGACTTTTATACTGATACTATCAAGCTTGATAAGGTGGATTACTATTTTTCCAGTGTAAAATCCAATAATACCAAATGGAGATATATAACCATTATCCCTGTGAGCGAGGTGGTGGAAAAACCTTCTGTATTAAAGACTCAGGCTCTTTTCGGGATGGTACTCATATTTTTGACAGGAGGCATTATCATATTTGGTGTGATGTATATTAATTATACGCCAATTAAAAAGCTGAAGAAATTCACAGAAGAAAAACTGGGACACAAGCTTGCCGCATCAAATGAGCTTGAATCCGTGCGTCAGGCAATAGAGGACATGTCATCCTCGGCAAAAGCAATGCACACAAGAATTGAAAACAGCCGCAGCGCATTAAAGGAGGATTTGCTTTTGAACCTCATGAATGGACGTTTTGCCAATCTTGATGAGTTCAATGAAAAGGGAAAAGAAATAGATATCCTGTTTACACGGCAATTCTTTTTTGCAGGTATTTTCAATATAAAAAATTTGATTGGCAATGAGCGGGCTGAAGTTGTAAAAGAGATTGAGGCGTATTTTCTTCCTGAAATAGAAGGATACGGGAAAGACAGTATGGATGAAAGCTCCATAATTTTTGTCTTTTCATCAGATGAAATTGACTATAGTCATCTGGAAGATAAATTCATGCAGCTTCGGACACATTTATTCAATAATTGGAATATTGAGGCTACTATTGGGATTGGCAACCTGTACAGGCTGCCCGGCGAAATCGGGAAATCATATATTGAAGCGTCTACTGCCATGGATTACAGGCTGATCAAAGGAAAAAACAGGGTGATCATGTTCAATGAAATATTTCAGTATCAAAAGAATATGAATCATTATTCGAACGAGAGACTGGAACAGTTGGAATTTTGCCTTTTACAGGGAAATGTGGAGAAGGTTGATGAGATTTTGGACGGAATCGTTGCTTATATTGATAACGATAATATATCGCTTTTCATGGTGCGGTCCATATGCTTCGATATCATCAATACGGTAATCAAAGCGGTTAGCAGGTTCAAGAAGGAATATAGCAATGAAATCTCTTATCCGGATGTCATTACTTTAACGAGATTTGATACCATCAATGAGCTGGTCGAAATCGTGCAGCAAATATCAAATGATATTTGTATTCGAGTGAAAGAACAGAAAAATCAAAGGAGAAATCAAATAGAGCAGATCATGAAATATATAAATCTGAATTATGACAAATATAGCTTTTCAATCCAGAATATGTCCGACCACTTTCAGGTGTCCCTGTCAAACATGAGCCATTATTTTAAGGATCAAGCCGGCGAGAACATATCCGACTATGTAAACAACCTGAGGATGAAAAAGGCTAAAAAGCTTCTTGTTGAAACCGAT
>Ga0366771_1027_pt1 | contig 27071 bp, 23 predicted proteins | sample BONcelN113001C10_FD_207080 | JGI IMG/M metagenome (GOLD analysis project Ga0366771, IMG submission 207080) | Enriched cells from coal bed in the Powder River Basin, Montana, United States - BONCAT cells N11 rep2 HSBNCT.N11.300.1.C10 ...
AAAAAAACAAACATAGTATAGAAAACACGATTGGTATTCTTTATAGGGAACCGGTTTAGCAGCAATTAACATTCACCAGCTTCCATGATATTGAATAAATTAGTTACATAAAAGTCAAACCTGTTATACATGTTCTTATTAAATATATTATCACATTATTACTCATGTAACAACCAGGAAGCTCCAGGACTTGATTTATCAAGCCCAGTCCAGCAAACCCAGATTACCGCTTATATAAATAAAGGTTTAATTTTAATTATATATCCATTATAAGTTGAAATTATACTTTTTTATATATAAAAAATAAATGCCAACTGGTAAAAAACAAACATACTTAAGTCACTCTTTGATGAAGAGTATGTCAGTTGTGAGATTCTTGAAAACATCTGAGTTATCTTACGGTCATTATAGGTAGGTTAATTGCGTAAAAGAATTATTTTAACACCAAATGCCAATCTATGGTATCTGTCCATAGCATTCTTATTTCCGCATTTAAAACAACAGCGTCTTTCTGCAAATCATTTCATCCACACGGGTAATATACTCCTCCACACCTTTTACATTAAAGGCCCTTTCGATCCTGTTTTCTTCCGGATAAACCACTTTGGTTATAGCACCTGCTCCTGCAGCAATTATGGACTGCTTCTCCTCCATTATCTGCACATTATATGTGCTCTCACAGCCTGGTTTGGAATATCCTATATTCTCAAGATTACCCAGCATGTTTTTCTGCCTGTACAGGTAATATGGATGCATACCCATCAAACCGGCATATTTGTGTGCCAGGTTTATCATTCCAACTGCTTCAAGCTCAGTTATCAATTGATAGCCGGCTCTTTCCTCCTTAAGTCTGGATGCTCTTTTAATGGCCATTGTATGGACTGTCATGCTTTCAGGGTTCATTTCACGGATTTGCTTCAAGGTATCCTCAAATATATGAATATTTTCACCTGGCAGACCCACAATTACATCCATGTTGATGTTGTCAAAGCCCATATTTCTGGCCAGCTTGTACGCGCTTACCAGATCCTGGCTTGTGTGGTTCCTGCCTATTAACTTAAGTGTCTCATCATTCATTGACTGCGGATTGATGCTTATCCGGTCAACAGCGCTATCTTTTATTACAGCCAGCTTTTCTTCATCAATGGAATCAGGTCTGCCTGCTTCAAGGGTATATTCCTGGAGCCATGCAAGGCTTATCAAATCTTTCACAGAAGCCAGCAAGTCTTTAATATATGCAGCAGAAAGAGCTGTCGGGGTTCCTCCTCCAATATAGATACTTTGGACCTTCATCCCCCTTGCTCCAATCATCTCGCCGATTGATGCCAGTTCATATTTCAGTGCTTCAATATATTTGCCCACAAGGCTGGAATACAGGTGGATGGAATATGAAGTAAAGGAGCAGTACAGGCATCTTGAAAGGCAAAAGGGTATTCCGATATAGAGGCTTACAAAATCAGGCTGACTAGCTTCAAGCAAGCCTTTCTCAGCGTCTGCAACCTCGTAAAGCAGCTTGGCTTTTTCCTCCGATAAAAAATAATAGTCCTTTAGCCGGTCATTGATATTAGCCTTCGAGAGCCCCTTTTCCATAAGCTCATGAACTATTTTTGCCGGGCGTATTCCAGTTAGCATGCCCCATGGCAGATTTTTCCCAAGGGCTTTTGAAAGCAGGCAGTAAATTCCTCTTTGTATTTCTCTTTTGAAGACTTTACGTTCCGATATTTGAGTCTTGTCGGGAATAATCCCTGAAAGCGGCACAATATATTCCATTTTACATTCCGTACCGATATATTTAATATGATACGAAGATGTTTCTCCTGTTATCTCCAGATCGCCGTCTAAAAGAATTCCTGAAAAATCCTGGGTGAAGTCGTCCTTTGTGATAACAATTTCATCATCATTGAAAAACAGCTTGATCAAATCCAACAAATCCGATTCGAAATCAAGTTTTTTGAGCCTGATGTAAAGCATTATAATCTCCTTTAGCAATATGAGGCAAATCCCTTGCTGAAACTGGAGTCCACCGGATCACAACACTTCAAATAAAAGGATTATTGGCTCTTTCATATCCAATGGTGGTTGAGGTACCATGCCCGGGGAAGACTATTGTTTCATCCTTCAGCTTCATTAGCTTGTTTTTTATGGAATCCATAAGCTGATCCTGGTCTCCGTCTCCCAGATCTGTCCTTCCGACACTCATCATAAACAGTGTATCTCCGGTAAAAATATTATCGCCGTTTTTTATACAAATACCGCCCGAGGTATGCCCCGGAGTATGAATTATCTCAAACTTCAATCCTCCGGCTTCAAGGATGTCTCCGTCATTGACAACACCATCGGCTTCCCTGAATACCTTGTTGAGTCCAAACAGAGCAGAACCATTGTAAAATGGATTAGTTAAAGCCCTTGCTTCCAGCCGGTGGATTACAACCTTCGCATCAAGTCCCGGCCTTAACTCATCTAATGAGGCAATATGGTCAATATGTGCATGAGTCAGAATAATATACTTGATCTTCAACTTCAAGCCATCAATTGCTTCGGTAATTTCTACAGCCTCCGACCCGGGATCTATTACTACGCCCTCTCCGTTGGCGCCTGCTATATAGCAATTGGATGCCAGCATTCCTGTGGCAAGCCTCTTTAATATCATACTATAACCAAACCTTTCATTTTAAATTTCTTGTCAAATTTTAACCCGCCGCCTTAGAGGTAGGTGACTTGATGCTGTACGTTAAAATTCCTTCCGGCTGTCCAGCAATAGTGTAACCGGCCCGTCATTTTGCAATTCTACCTGCATCATTGCCTGAAATTTGCCTGTCTCAGTCTTTACTCCCATACTCCTGCAGCGTTCAACAAACCGCTCATACAGAGCCTCGGCAGCTTCCGGCCTTGCCGCTTTATCATAGCTTGGCCGCTTGCCTTTTCTGCAATCTCCGAAGAGTGTGAACTGGGACACCACTAAAAGCTGTCCCCCTATATCCTTAAGTGAAATATTCATCTTATCATTTTCGTCTTCAAATATCCTTAAATTTACTATCTTGTCTGCCAAATATTCTATATCCCTGTCATTATCATCCTGACCTATCCCCAGAAGTATTACCAGACCGCGTCCGATTTCACCTGTAATCAGACCCTCTACCGTAACCTTTGCTTTTGCCGCCCTTTGTACAACAGCTCTCATCACTAATGCAATCCTTTCATATACTCAAAACATAAGCCTATTTAAAATCATTCAATCACATAGATTCCTCGATAGGCGATTAATGATCGCCCTTACAAGCGGATTATTTATCCATGTACCCTTGCAGTGCACCAACAGCCATTAATCCAAGTTGATCTACTGCTTGCTTCTTGATACTTCAAAAACACTGTCAACCTTTTTCAGCTTCTTAATGATCTTTTCCAGCTGCTCTGTGTCATTAATTTCAAGGGTAAGATTGATAATAACCAGCTGATCTTTGGTAGTTCTGGCATTTATAGCTTTAAGATGAATTTTGGCCTCTCCTATGACATTTGTGACCTCCATTAAAATAGACGCCCTGTCATTAGCCATGATATTTATATCAGCCTTATATGATACATTGCCGGCAGTGTACCACTTAACCTCAATGAGCCGTTCATCATCGCTGAGATCCCCTGTTATATTGGTACAATCAGCTCGATGCACCGATACGCCCCTGCCTCTTGTAATATATCCTATTATCTCATCGCCCGGAACCGGATTGCAGCAGCGTGAAAGCCTTACAAGACAATTTTCAATACCCTTTACTACTATTCCGCTTTCGGGAACGTTCTTCTTCTTTTTCTCATATTTACTCTGCGTTTCCTCTTCCTGGACATCCTGCTCAGGCTCTTCAGCCTTTATCGTTTTCCTGTATTCGTCTCTAAGCCTTGTGACAATCTTGCTGGAGGTGATCCCACCGTAGCCCACGGCCGAGTATATGTCCTCCAGAGAATTGAAATTAAATTTTTTCAAAATAATTTCAATCCACTCGGTTTTAAAAAGCTGGCTGTATGTCATCCCCTGCTTTTTAAGCTCTCTTTCTATGTTTTCCTTGCCCCGGATAACATTTTCCTCTCTGTTTTCCTTTTTAAACCATTGGTTTATCTTGTTTCTGGCCTGAGAGCTTTTTACAATTTTCAGCCAGTCACGACTGGGTCCATGGATATTGGAGGAAGTGAGAATTTCAATGATATCTCCATTTTTCAAAGTATAGGAAAGGCGTACCATTTCTCCGTTTACCTTGGCGCCCATCATCTTATTTCCCACAGCACTGTGTATTGCATAAGCGAAATCTATAGGAGTAGAACCTATGGGAAGATTCATTACATCACCTTTGGGAGTGAATACAAAGACTTCGTCTGTAAACAGATCGATCTTGACAGATTCTATAAATTCATTGGCATCCTTGGTGTCCTTTTGCCATTCCAGCATCTGCCTGAGCCAGGAGAGCCTGTTGTCCATATCGTTGCCTGCGGAAGGCCCCTCCTTATATTTCCAATGGGCGGCAATACCCACTTCAGCCACCTTATGCATGTCCCATGTTCTTATTTGAACTTCAAAGGGAGTTCCCTCGATACCTATGAGAGTTGTATGCAAAGACTGGTACATATTTGGCTTGGGCATTGCTATATAGTCCTTGAATCTGCCTGGAATAGGCTTGTACAGTTCATGCACCATTCCCAGAACTGCATAGCAGTCCTTTACTGAGTTTACTATGACCCTGACTGCAAAAAGATCATAAACCTGCTCAAGAGATTTGTTCTGTTCCTGCATTTTTTTATAGATACTGTAAAAATGCTTTGGTCTTCCATCCAGATGGGCCTCAATCCCTAATTCTGATGATTTCGCCTTTATTTCCTGCAGTATCTGGGTGATAAATGCTTCTCTTTCCCTGCGCTTTTTGGCTATACGTTCTACAAGATCATAGTAACCCGTTGGATCTATATATCGCAGACATATATCCTCCAGCTCCCATTTGATCTTGGAAATACCAAGGCGGTGTGCCAGAGGCGCATATATTTCCAGTGTTTCACGAGCTTTTTCCACCTGCTTTTCCGGGGGCATGAATTTGATGGTATGCATATTGTGAAGCCGGTCAGCCAGTTTTATTAATATAACTCTTATGTCTCTGGCCATGGCAAGAAGCATTTTTCTGAGGTTTTCAGCCTGCTGCTCCTCTTTGGTTGTATAGGGGATCTTGTCCAGCTTGGTAACACCGTCTACCAGTGCTACTATTTCTTCACCGAATTGTTCTTTTAATTGTTCTATGGTGCAGTTGGTGTCTTCTACAGTGTCATGCAATATGCCTGCGGTAATTGCGGTGCAGTCCAGCTCAAGGTCTGCAAGTATATGCGCAACCTCAAGAGGGTGACTTATAAACGGTTCACCCGATTCCCTCATCTGCCCGTCATGTACCTTTTTTGACAGCATATAGGCTTTTTCTATTAATAAAAAATTACACCCCGGATTGTATTGTCTTATTTTATCAACAAGCCGGTTGAAACGGTTATCCATCCAATTCCCCCGAAAATTATGTCCAAGAACACAGCCTTTTAATTCATTACCGGATTACTGTTTTTGAAGCATGTTTTTTAGTGCAGCAAAAAGTAATCTCTAATTCCCTCCGGTTTTCCAGTTTAGAATTTGACCAATGACTCTACCCTGTAGTCCTTGAGTCTTTCTCTTCCGTTTAGGAATGAAAGCTCAATCAGATAGACAATACCTGCCACCTTGCCTCCAAGCATTTCAACCAATTTTATGCTTGATTGCGTTGTGCCGCCTGTAGCCAGCAGATCATCAACGATCACAACCTTTTGGCCCGGTTTTATAGCATCTTCATGCATTTCAAGAATATCGGAGCCATATTCCAGCAGATATTCCGCTTGTATGGTTTTGTAGGGAAGCTTGCCCTTTTTTCTTACGGGTATGAAGCCCTTATTCAGTGAATAGGCCAAAGGGGTTCCAAATATGAAGCCTCTGGATTCAGGACCTACAATAAGATCAAAATCCCCTGCAGCCTGAACTTTTACCTTAAGCTGGTCAATACACTGTGAAAAGGCCTCAGCATCCTGCAATACCGTAGTTATGTCGATAAAGTCGATCCCTTCCTTCGGGAAATTCATGACATGCCTGAGCTTGCTCTTTAAATCCATTCCTTCGCCTCCGGTTTTTATATTTTGACTATTTTACATCACTATTACATCACCCTGCTGTATTTTCACCGCTTTCGGATATGGTAATCCTTTTCAAATCCTGCAGCTTCCTATAAGTAGTGGAATCCTCCAGGTTCACCTTCTCTTTTCCACTTCCCTTTATGGTTATTGCCAGCCCTCTGTCACCAAGGGGCTCTTTTTTCAATAAATTCAGCTCTTCAAATATTTCAATGCATTTGTAAAGCTTGAATTGATTCATACCTACCTTATACTTGTCTGCTATAATTTGAGATAATCTGAGCAGATCCTCGGCATTATACCTTACTATAGCTTCATTTATGGTTTTTTTCTGCTGATTACCTCTGATATGCTGAAAAACTGCCGCCAGATCGGCTCTATCGGGTATTATTTCCTCCGGTCTCATGGCAGCTGCACTCCCAAGGTCGTCAATATTTATATTATAGTCATTAAAACTGTTAAAAACAATAGCTTTGTGGAGTTTGATATCCTTCAGGACCATCTGGACTTTCTGCATACTGTTCCATGTGTTGATTTCAAGTGAAAACACCGAATCGAGAATATCCGAAACAATAAAGCTTCCTGCCTGCTCTCCCATATTGAATGCTATGGCGTCAACACAAAGCGGGCCGTCCTCAAGCTTCAATTTCAAGTGTTTGCCATCTCCCACAGTCCGTATTTCACGCAATTTTAAAGCTTCCAGTGAGAAAACCGGACATGGGTTTCCGGGACCGAAGGGCGAAAGCAGCTCAAGCTCAAGTACACTGCTTGTAGTGATTTCTCCCTTACTTAAACCGCAGTCCACCTTTATTCGAGGAATCAAAGCTTCAGGTATCAGTACGGATTCTGCATAATCATTAATATATTTTTTAAATTCCTCCAGATTGGCCATATTCAATGAAAGACCTGCCGCCAGCTCATGTCCGCCGTATTTTACAAGAAGGCTTTCACAATGGGAAAGGGCCTGGAACAGATTAAAGCCTTCAATACTTCTTCCTGACCCCCTGCCTGTCCCGTCGTCTTCCTCGGATATGAGAATGCAAGGCCTGTAATACCTCTCGGTGATTCTTGAGGCGACTATGCCGATAATGCCATGATGCCAGCCTTTACCGGCTGCAACTATCACTTTATCTTTTTCCATATCCACTTGAGACTCTACATATTCGATAGCTTGCTGCAGGATTTCTACTTCAGTTTGCTGACGGTATTTGTTAGCTTCATTTAATTCTCCGGCAATCTCATCAGCCAGCTGCAGATCCCGGGTTGTAAAAAGCTTTACAGCCCTTGCAGCGCTCCCGGTTCTGCCTGCTGCATTTATACGCGGAGCCAGGGCAAAACCCACGCCATATGTATTTACCGGTTTGTCCTTTAGACCCGATACGGCAATCAATGCTTTAAGTCCCGGATTATCTGATTTTTCTATAGCCCCAAGCCCGAATTTTACTATTATGCGATTCTCATCCACAAGCTGTACAACATCGGCTACTGTTCCCAGTGCTGCAAGATCCATATATTTCAGATACTGTTGGCCAAAATCCAGAACCTTGCATAAGGCATGCACAAGCTTGAATACCACGCCCACACCTGCCAGCTCCTTAAACGGATATGTACAGTCCGGCCTGTGGGGATTGATAATTGCAAAGGCTTCAGGCAGTGTTTCTTTACATTCATGGTGATCTGTGACTATAACCGTTATGTTGTTATTGTTAAGGCGATTTATCTCATTAACCGCAGATATTCCGCAATCTACTGTAATTACGACTGATGCTTCCATTTTAAGGACGTTGTCCACAGCACTGTCAGACAGTCCGTAGCCTTCATCGAACCTGTCGGGAATGTAAAAATCGACTTCTGCTCCGGCAAATTTCAAAAACTCAAGAAGGATCGATGTACTTGTAACACCATCCACATCGTAATCTCCATAGATAACTATATGTTCCTTGTTTTCAATTGCATATACTATTCTATCTACAGCCTTCTCCATGTCTTTAAGCAAAAAAGGAGAGTGCAGCTTATCCAGGCTTGGATTTATAAAATCCTTGACATAGCTTTTGTCAGCTATTCCCCTGCTGATAAAAACCTTGGCCAGAAGCTGCGATATCTCTGCGTCCGAAGCCAGACGCAGCACTTCATTATCATTACATTCTTTTTGTATCCAGAGTTTACCAGACATTTTCCCCTCACATAAGAGTTCTATTCTTGTTTTCAATTTCTTAAGCTACATATCCCTAAGAAAAGTTTCAGGGGCATCGAGCCCCTAAAACTTTTGGCGATTGCTACAGCAATGCCACTAAGAAAAAAGCTCGATTTTAATCGAGCTTTTTATCCTAATATTTTTTTTGCTATCTGATTGATCATTCTGCCATCTGCTCTGCCCTTTACTTTTGGCATCACTTCCTGCATTATCCTGCCCATATCCTTGGCCGAGCTTGCCCCGGTATCCTGCACCGCCTGCTTTACAATAGCCTCGAGTTCTTCCTCTGTTAATTGCTTCGGCAGATATTGCATTAGAACTTCTATTTCAGTTTTCAGGTTATCTATCAGCTCCTGCCTCCCGCTCTTTTCAAACTCCGGCAGGCTATCTCTTCTTTTTTTAACTTCTTTAGCTATTATATCCAATACACCATCGTCATCAAGAGTTATTCTACTGTCTTTTTCAACCTGAAGCACCGCTGACCTTGCCATTTGGACTGTGTTCTTCTTAATAACATCCTTATCCCTCATGGCTACCTTCATATCTTCCAACAACCGTTCCTTAAGGGACATATGGTACTGCCTCCCCTAGACTTTATTTAAATTTCCTTTTCCTAGCCGCTTCAGATTTCTTTTTCCTTCTTACACTCGGCTTCTCATAATGCTCTCTCTTTCTTACTTCAGCCAAAACGCCCGCTTTTGCGCACTGACGCTTGAACCTTTTAAGAGCACTATCGAGAGACTCATTCTCTTTAACCCTAACTTCAGACATGTATTTCCCTCCCCTCGATGGTAGCAATTGTGCCAGGAATAAACTACGTCCATTGCTGCGAATTTTTCTGGGAACCAAGCTAAATGTAGCACACACTATATTATATATTACTTGGCAAAATAAAGTCAATAGAAACTTGCCCTTGTCTCAAAAATGGCCATCGGCCCCTGATCAAATAATTTTTGGTCCCAGCACTATACCTCCTAACAGGTGAAAGTGCATGTGGAACACTGTCTGTCCGGCATCAGCTCCGCAGTTGTTAATGAGCCTGTAGCCTTTGTCCGCGATTCCCATCTTTTCGGCTATTTTTTGAGCGGCCAGGAATATATCCGTCAATACACCGGCATTTTCAACAGTCAAGTCATTGACAGATGCAATATGTTCTCTCGGTATAATGATTATATGCACAGGGGCAACCGGGTTTATATCCTTGAAGGCAATTACCCGGTCATCCTCATAAACCACTGCCGCCGGTATCTGTCCATTGATTATTTTACAAAATATGCAATTATCCATACTTTCCCTCCTTATTTTATCTGCTCGCCGGCAATCCTTACTGCCAGTTTAAGAGCATCATCAATTTTAGAGACGTCCTTCCCGCCAGCCTGTGCCATGTCGGGACGTCCGCCGCCTCCGCCGCCGGCAACCTTTGCTGCCTCTCTTATAATATTTCCCGCATGTACGCCGCGATCTACCGCATCCTTGGTAGCCATTACAACAAAGCTCACTTTCTCTCCAAGTCCGGAAGCAAGTATGACAACTCCACTGCCCAATTTGTTTTTAAGCATGTCGCCGGTGTTTCTCAGGGCGTCCACATCCAATTGGTCAAATCTCGCAGCAGCTACTTTTATACCCTTTACATCAACAGCACCGGACAGTACATCCTCAGAAGATCCGCTTACCAATTTACTTCTCAGCTTTTCTATTTCCTTGCCGGCGTTTTTCAGCTCGGCATTTAATGCCCCAATTTTTTTGACACTATCCTGAGGAAAGGATTTTAAAGCGGAAGCAATTTCATTGAGTATGTCTTCTCTTTCATTGAAATACCGGATGGCGCCTTCTCCGGTCAAGGCTTCAAGCCTTCTCACACCGGCAGCTACACCGCTTTCTCCCAGTATCTTAACCAGACCGGCCTGGGAAGTGGAGGTCAGATGTGTACCTCCGCATAATTCAACGCTGTAATCACCCGCCTTGACTACTCTTACAGTGTTTCCGTACTTTTCTCCAAAAAGTGCCATGGCGCCTTCCTTACGGGCCTCATCTATATTCATTTCCCTCACTGACACAGGAATGCTTTCCAGTATTTTTGCATTGACTTCCTGCTCAACACTCTTCAATTCTTCACGAGTCATGGCAGAAAAATGGTTGAAGTCGAATCTGAGCCTGTCAGGTCCCACCAGCGATCCGGCCTGTGTAACATGAGTACCCAGCACATTCCGAAGAGCTTTTTGAATAAGATGGGTAGTTGTGTGGTTTCGAGCTGTTGCAAGACGCATCTCTCTGTCCACCCTGGCAGAAACAGTTGAAGCTTTTTCTATAATTCCTTTTTCTACTATCCCAATATGCAGATGCCTTCCATCAGGTGTCTTTTTGCAGTCATTGACTCTTACAATACCGTCAGCAGCCTCAATAACTCCTGTATCTCCTGTCTGGCCGCCGCTTTCTCCATAGAAAGGAGTCCTGTCAAGCAATAAGGTGACTTCATCGCCCTCAAGGGCGTTATCAACGGGCTCGCCTTCTTTAATTATGAATACTATGGAAGCCTCTGTCGAGAGCTCATTATAACCGGTGAATTCTGTTTTGTTCACTTTGTCAAGTCCGGCAACAGATTCCTGTCCCCAGGCAGAGGGTTCCCTGCTTTTCAAAGCTTCCCTTGCCTTCTTTTTCTGTTCTGCCATTTCAGCTGTAAAGCCTTCTTCGTCTATTTCCAGGCTGTTTTCTCCTGCTATCTCCCTGGTCAGATCCAGAGGAAAGCCATAAGTATCATGCAGCTTGAAAGCCATTGTCCCTGGCAGTACTTTTCCGTTATCAGCCTTGACTGAGGCCATAAACTCGTTCAATATGTTCAAGCCCTGGTCAATTGTCGCATCAAACCGCTCCTCCTCTATTTTAATTACCTTGCGGATATAATCGGCCTTCTCTGCAAGCTCGGGATAAGCGCTTTTCGATTCGTCGATAACGACAAGTGCAACATTATATAAGAAGGCTTTGTTGATCCCCAGCAGCTTACCATGCCTTGCAGCCCTTCTCAGAAGCCTTCTGAGGACATATCCCCTTCCCTCGTTTGAAGGCAGGATTCCATCGGAAACCATCATAGTCGTGCTCCGTATATGGTCGGTTATCACCCTTATGGATACGTCTGTCTGATAGGCTTTGCCATACCGGACTCCGGCATTGCTGCAAACATTATTTAATATATTCCTGATGGTATCCACCTCAAAGAGACTGTTTACATCCTGCATAATGCAGGCCAGGCGCTCAAGGCCCATACCGGTGTCAATATTCTTTTTCTGAAGCTTGGAATATGTGCCGTCCTCACCTTTGCTGAACTGTGTGAATACCAGATTCCAGAATTCCATATACCTGTCGCAGTCACAGCCAACAGCACAATCAGGATGGCCACAGCCCTTGTCGGCTCCTCTGTCGAAATATATCTCCGAGCATGGACCGCAGGGACCTGTGCCGTGTTCCCAGAAATTATCCTTCTTGCCGAGCCTTACTATACGATCCGCCGAAAGGCCAATGTCATTTTTCCAAATATCATATGCTTCATCATCTTCTTCGTAAATAGAAGCAAAAAGTCTATCCGCCGGAATTTCCATATCTTTTGTTACAAATTCCCATGCCCAGGTAATTGCTTCTTTTTTAAAATAATCTCCAAATGAAAAATTACCAAGCATCTCAAAAAATGTTCCATGTCTGGCAGTCTTGCCTACATTCTCAATATCAGGAGTTCTGATACATTTCTGACATGTGGCAATGCGTTTTTCAGGAGGCTGCTCCGCTCCTGTGAAATATCGCTTCAAAGGTGTCATGCCGGCATTTATAAGCAGGATACTGGGATCATTGTGGGGCACAAGTGAAAAACTCGGCATCCGCAGATGATCCTTTCCCTCAAAAAACTTCAGATATCTTTCTCTAATTTCATTCAGTCCCATTTTTTTCATATATTCAACCTCATTATCCAATTTAACTCATAATCATAATAATATTATATTAGTAAAACACCGGGTGTCAAGGTTATTTGCCTAAAGGGGCACGATTTTAAGTTTTGTAACATGTAATGTCCTCTATGAGTATTATTCCAAAGTGTACAGGCATTCTTATTTCGGAATATGAAAATATTGCGTGGCAATGAGATATTGCGTAATATGAAAAGAATGCGCGGTAATGAAAAAAGGTGACAAAAAAGGAACGTCCCCATTTGTCACCCATGCGGTAATGAAAAAAGGTGACAAAAAAGGAACGTCCCCATTTGTCACATACGTTCTTTTCAGGATAGTGCAAATCATGACCCCCTGTCGCTGCGCGACATCCCCCTATCGAGGGGGAACGAGGGTAGCTCTGAGAATTGGAACAAGGTAGTTCAAAGGCATAGCATGCCTTGTGCTCCCTAATAGGGAGCTGCCCGTTAGGGCTGAGGGTATTGCGCGTTCTTTTATATTATGAAATGCGACTGGAAGGGACGGTTCTCCTCTGTCGCAAAACATATCATTACTGCGCACTATTATGCAATTGCGCAATGCGACAGGAAGGGACGGTTCTCCTCTGTCGCAAAACATATCATTACCGCGCAATATCCTGCTATTATGCAATAATATGTTTAATAAGCCATTTACATATTTTCACTTATATGTTACAAAACAATTAATCTCACCCTGTCTAAAGGGACTCATGTAATAACAATGTTCCATATATTAACAATTTTTATAATAATAGGGCTACATGCAGCAGATAACCCACTGTCACTATCGTGACATCACCCTGTGGAGGGGGAACAAGGGCACTTGTACTTCAGGTTGCAATTGCATCTACAGTCTTTTTTATAATAGTTCGTATAATTGCGAATACAGGTACAGCCAGCAGCATGCCGATGATACCGTAGAATTCGCCGCCGACCAGTACTGCAAATATAGTTGTAACAGGATGCATACCCAGCTTGCTCTCAATTATTTTAGGCGAAATGTAAGAGTTATCCAGCTGCTGTACCACTGCAAAAACGATTACTGTCCACAAAAGCCTAAGAGGAGAGTCGGTTAATGCAACGGCCGCTGCCGGAACAGCGCCTATATAAGGCCCGAAATAGGGAATTATATTCGCCAGACCTCCTATCATCCCCAAAACCAGCGGATATTTCACACCTGCTATCATTAAGCCTATACTTTCAAGAACGCCTACAATAAGGGCAGTTAAAAGCTGCCCCTGGATAAAACCGGAAAGTATCAGATTAACTTCCTTTCCCAAACTGATAAGTATATTTCTGAAACGTCTTGGCACAAGAGAGAGAAACAACTCCTTGAAATGCTCAGGATCTTTAACAAAATAGTAGGCAATTACCATAGCAATGGTAAGGTCAATTATGGTCTTAATACTGTTAATAACAGTATTAAGTAAAATTTTCAGAGCTTCTGCCGCGTAGCCTTGCACTGCTTCAATCCCTTTTTGCATTTCATTGAAAATAACCGTTTTAATTTCCGGCGACCACTTGCTGGACTTAAGTGCAGCAATAAAATTGTCTAGCATTTTTTGATATCTGGAAACTATATCAGGCAGTGTATTCAATAGATCCCTGGTATTATTGGCAAATTCGGGAATAAAAAAGATTCCTGCAGCTATAAGAGCAAGTATAAAAAACAGATATACGGCAAGAATTGCCGGAGATCTTGGTATCTTTCTTCTTGCCAGTCTGTCAGCCAAGGGCTTGATTATATATGTAAGAGGCACAGCCAACAAAAAAGGAGTTGCTATCTTCCCAATTTTAACTCTGAATTTGTAGAAATAATATGCAACAAGTGCCATAATTACAAAAAGCAAAATATTTAACAGTATTTTTTTCTTCTGTATTCCTGCCATAGCATCTCCTATGGTTTTCATTTTAAAAGACCGGGTGTAAACACCCAGTCTTTACGAGGATTTGAGAGAGTTTACTCCTGATACTACAGCATAACCTTCGATAATTTATCGGCATTCACACGCCTTTCAGAGATATCGTCAAAGCTTCAAGGCGTTATCTCAATAATTTGGTTGTTTACGCTGTAGTACTAACTGAAAGCCGCTGTCCGACAGTCGGCATTTTGGAGTCTGGTATAAATTTTATCTGAAAGCATCTACTACATCACTGATAATACCGCCTGACTTCCTCAAAAGTGTTCTTCCTGTCCTTAGCATTTTCTTCCTGCTTCTAGGACGCATCATGTCAGTATTCATGATCATGCTCACCGATGCGCCTATTATACTCCCTATTACCAAGCCTCTTGTAAAACCACCATTCATAAAATCACTCCTTTTTTAATCATTCACCATTATAATTTTTCTTATTTAGTTTGTTTTTTATTCCTCCTCCTGTATTTTCCATTTCTTCAACCGCCTCTTTTTCAACCAAAACATTATCTTCACCAAATTCCACCTTGCCAAATAAAGGAAGCATGCTTCTGCCCTGAATAATATCCTGAAGCAGACCGTCAGAGACTTCGAGACCTTCTATTCGCCCTGTTTGCCAGTCAAAAATTACATCCTTGACTGTTCCAAGCTCCTTCCCTGACCTAGTAAATATTCTCAGCCCGAGAATACTTCCCTCATCCTTAAATTCAATGCTGTAGGAGGCTTTTCCAAGTGATTCCACACATCCCGGACTGTCAATAATTACTGCATCATCTCCAAGATTTATAATACTTTTTAGCTTCAATACTTTTTTTTTGATTTCAAGCCCTTTGTGTTCTAAAAGGAAAGCTCTTACCTCCCTGTTTTCAGGGCAGAAAATGATATCCTTTATAACACCTGCTTTTTTACCATTGTTTGCACAAACCACCGGCAGATTCAGAACCTCACTATATTTGTTCAGCAACGAAATCCCCCCCAGCATTATCAAGTACTGGTGCAAATATACTTCCCGTATAAGTTTCTGAAAATGCAGTCCATTGCAGCCGGCACATTCAGAAAAACGGGAAGTAATATTTGCAGTACTCCTAAATACTACTTTAAGTATATTATTTCTTGATGATAATAAAAAATACATACTATTGATTTGACTTATAGCCTTCATTCGTATAGAATTTATTAAAGCTTATAACAAATGTGAGGTCAAATATGAAGAAAAATTATGAGAATATTGGTGTTCACATACCGGAAATTATGCTCCCCACAAAAGGCAGCGACCTTTCCAAGTGGGCGGTTGTAGCCTGTGACCAGTATACTTCGCAGCCTGATTATTGGTTTGATGTGAAAAATATCGCCGGCGACTGTCCGTCTACACTATACCTTACCTTTCCAGAAATTTATTTGAAGGATGACGACAAAGAAAAACGAATCAGCAATATAAACTCAGCAATGGAAAAATACCTGAAGGAAGGCGTTCTTGAACTTCAAAAGCCGGGGTTTGTACTGCTTGACAGGAGCACGGAGCATGCCATATCGAGAAAAGGCCTGATTATAGCTTTGGATCTTGAAAAATACGACTATAACAATGTCTCCCAAACTTTGATCAGAGCGACGGAAGGCACTGTTCTGGACCGCATACCTCCCCGTGTCAGGATACGTGAAAATGCAAAGATTGAGCTTCCCCATATAATGGTTCTCATTGACGACCCCGGTAAAACTGTTGTGGAGCCTCTATTTGAAAAGCTTAATGAGTATGATGCAGCATACGATTTTGACCTGATGAAAAACGGCGGGCATATCAAGGGCTGGAAGATAGGCGATGAAGATAACATAAAAGCAGTTGCTGCAGCTCTGGAAAAGCTGGCACAGCCTGAAGCCTTTCACAGTAAATACAATACCGGCCCGGAAAAAGGTGTACTGCTTTTTGCAGTAGGAGACGGCAATCACTCCCTGGCCACTGCAAAAGCACACTGGGAAAATGTCAAAGCATCTTCCGGGAAGGAAATAATGGACACTCACCCTGCCAGATATGCACTGGTTGAGATTGTTAATGTACACGATGACGGAATAGTTTTTGAGCCTATTCACAGAGTTTTGTTCGGCATAGATGGAGCTACCGTCGCAGATGAGCTGAAAGAATACTGCAATAATACATCAAAGGCCGAATACAAGCTGTTTACTTCCGAAGAAGCCATGCAAAAGGCCCTGGTCGGTTATAAAAAGTATAAGCAGACACACGCAGTACCCTTTGTATTGGAAGGCATCTTCGGAATTCTGCTGGTAAGCGATCCGGTTCACAATCTTGAAGTAGGCACTCTTCAGGCAGCTCTCGACAAGCTGGTAAAAAACCACAGCCACATGGAAATCGACTATATCCACGGTGACCAGGTAGTTACAGAGCTGGGCTCCAAATCCGGCAATATGGGCTTTTATCTTCCATCCATGGATAAGCATGACCTTTTCAAGACAGTAATCCTTGAAGGCGTTCTGCCCAGAAAGACCTTCTCCATGGGTGAAGCCCATGAGAAGAGATTTTATCTGGAGTGCAGGAAAATCATATAGTGAACAGTCTATACTCTGATACAGAGCCAGTTATCGGTCTGGCTCTGTGTGCTCTGTGTCGCTTTTACCGGGGTCAACAGAGTCAAAACCGATTATATTTTTAAATGTTCGGTTTTTGTAAATTGCAATAATAATGTTGCGTATCAGCAAAAATGTGATAGGACCAAGGATAAGACCCGCGAAGCCTATTAATTGAAGACCGATATACATGGCTGTGAGTGTCAGCAGAGGATATACTCCGATCTGGTGGCCTACCACCCTTGGCTCTATTACCTGGCGGATAACCAGCACAACCACATAAAGCACAAGTATTGAAACTCCCATTTTAATGTCATTTGTAACAAATGAATATATTGCCCATGGGATTAAAACACCTCCGGTTCCCAGTACAGGAAGAGCGTCTATGATAGCTATCAGAAATGCAAGGAGCAGCGGATAACCAACGCCGATTATGTTGAAGCCTATGAACAATTCCGTAAAGGTGATGGCCATAATTATGAGAGCTGCCCGCAAGTATCCAAACAATGCAGAAAACATGTCCTTTTTTATGATTAAAATCCGTTTAATCCAGCTTTCGGGAAGGTGACGCGTAAGAACTGCACTGATTCTCTCCCGGTCGCTTGACATGAAATAGGTTGCCATTATGGTGATAAGAGTAAACACAAGGGCTTCAGGGAAGGAAATGGCGGTTGTATATGCGCCTTTGACAATTGATTTTCCCAAATTGGTAATGGTAGCAGAAATATTTGATATTACACTCCCCAGATTGTCCGTTATCTCCGGTGGCAGCCATGCCATGAGGCTCGATCCTTTATCAGTCCATTCTATTATTTGCAAATACAGAGTATGAAAAAAATCAGGTGCAGTTACTACCAGCGCTTTCAACTCGTTAATCAGCTTGAGGATCGCCAGAACAACCAGAAATACAATTATTCCCAGCATTAGGAGCAGTACTATGGGTGCAGATATTTTACGGCTGATGTGCAGCTTGTTTTTTATTAGCTTTATAAGTGGCTCCATAATGGAGGATAGGGCAAAAGCCAGAAAAAATGGAAGAAGGAAAAGAGCCAGCCAATAGGAAAAAAAGACGCAGGCCAGTACAGAAATAATAACTGCGGCAAATATACCGAATTTTTTAAGCTTGTCCCGGTTTCCGATAATCACAATTGTCTCCTTTAAATTTATTAATCTAATTTTGTATACGCAAATTGAATATTCCTTACCCGAATATTTTAAAAGCACCGCTGCTGATTGCTGTAATCAGAAGTCCTGCAATCAGGTTTCCAAGTATTATTGCCGGAAATGCCATCTTGAATTTCATATCAAGCAAGGATGCTATCAATGAACCGCTCCAAACCCCTGTACCAGGCAAAGGAATGGCCACAAATACGAGAAGGCCCCAGAAACCATACTTTTTAATCTTGTCACTTTTTTTAAGAGATTTGTTAGTAAGCTTTTCTACCAGTCCCTTAAACAGCCTGGTTTTCTTAAGATAATTAAATACCGGCCTGATACCAAATAAGATAAAGGGAACCGGTATCATACTTCCTGCAAAGCTTAGGAAAGCTGAATCAATGGTTGACAGCCCCAACCCAATACCGATGGGAATGGCACCTCTTAATTCAATAACCGGTATAGCTGATATAATCAAAACAGTGATTACAACACCAAATTCATTAAACAATTCATTTATATACGCTTCCATTCACATTCTCCTTGAGTATGATTTAATACTGTCCCTTTTGACTGTACATTATTTCCATCATTCCGGTCAATACCTAAGTACTGGTGCAAATATAACTTCCCGTATAGGTTTCTGAAAATGCAGTCCATTGCGGCCGGCACTTTCAGAAAAACGGGAAGTAATATTTGCAGTACTTCTAAACTAAAGTATATACAAAGTTTCAACATCATTGAACCTCCCACGAATAAATTCATGGGATTCCTTTAATCCTTCTCAACCACACGGGAAACTTGCGTTTTACGAGCTTTCAGCTTCCAAGGCTATGGGTTTTTAAAGAGGAAAACCCTTTCGGCAGTCCCTGCCGTATCGCTATCTTACGGATAGCTTTTGTAAACCATTAGCTTAATTATACTATAGATTAAAAGAAAAACAAGCGTTATCGCCGCTTACTCATGAATATAAATTCACGAGTGTGTGCGGCTATTTAAATCAATGCTTTGTATAAACTATTATCCTGAATTTTATTACTATAATAACTAATGAAAATAAACCGAAGCCTCTTGCTCAAGTTCCAGCTTTAGAATTTCCTTAAGGTAAAGCATTTGTACCCTTGCATAGCCAACTCTGTATATGTCTGATCTAATACCTTCAATCACAAGATCCCTTGCACCTGCAACATGCTCCGGAATAATCCTCCACTGTGCGGACCCATGCTGCTTTGCACCTTCATACTGTTCATATTCGTCAAAAAAGTAATCCTTCATATATAAATAAGACCAGCCCTCTTCTTCCTTGAAATCAAGTACAATAAAATTTCCGAACTCCATAATCAAAAGCTGTGCATCAGCCTCAATGCGCATCATCTTGTCAAAATAACCCGCCCATAGCTTATATCTCTTGCTCTCACTTCCAAAATGCCGTTCAATTCTTTTTAAATCCTGCCAGGCACTAAATTTCGCTGCAATTGTGCCATCCAGCCTCTGCCAGAATTCCCCCGCCTTTTCGGGATTGCCCCACTTGCTTGCAACCATTTGATTTACAATATCAAAATAATCAATTACCTTAAGCTTGTCAAGATAAGCAGAAAACACTGCTGCCATAATGTCGAGGTCATCACCGTTCATATGCTTCAAAATTGACTCCCTGTTGTTAACAAAGCCGTTGGAATCACATCCTGTAAAAAATAACATACGCAGCTTTTGTGCAAAAGCGCTATTGTCCAAAATTGAATATCTCCGGCAGAAACTTCTTATATCGCATTTTTCTTCGATTAAAAGAGTATGTGCCTTTTGAACCAGAGAACCTGGTATCTTTGCGGTTTTAAAAAAAAAGGAAGCCTCATACTCATCCGGATGCTTTGTGTGCATACATTCGGATAATACACGGGCAGCATTCAAAAGTCCTTTGTTATCATAATCACCCTGCAGCAATATCCAGCAAAGATCAAAAAGCTTTTTTTTGAATCTCAGCTTGAGAATAATTTCAGCTTTACTAATGATTTCTACTTCTGCAGGAGCTTTCATAAGGTACAGAATCAGCTGAAGCTCTTTGCTCTTCAATACCTTTGCAAGCCTGAAAAGGCTGTTGGGGTCAATAGCAGAGAGTCTTTCTGAAAGCATGCCGGATCTTCCGGGAGCATCATTTCCGTCCAGTTCTTCAAGCTGTGGGAAGGCCTCTCTTATATCTGAAAGTATATCATTGAACCTTACAGGCTCATATTCGAACTTGAATTCCACTTTAACCCCCTGTATTTATGCACATAATGGAACAGCATTCATGATTTCTACTCTTTTGAATCTTCGACAGCATCCTGCATTCGATCCATCAGCATATCGTATTTAAGCACAAAAGCAAGCTCTACCCTTCTGGAAAGGCTTCTGTCCACAGCATTATCAATCATAACCGGCCTGCTGAAGGATTTTCCACTGATAGCCAGAAGTTTTTCTGCATCAGTGCCGTCCTGGAGCATTGACAGCTTGTTGTTCATAATAAATCCGGCTACCGAATAGGATCTTTTTTGTGATAAATCCAAATTGTAAAGGTATGTTCCGCCATCATCAGCATGACCTTCAATAACAATCTGCTCTATGTACTCCCTGTTTTTTTCACTCAATACAACCGATAGATATGCCGGTATCAGTTTTTTCAGGTACTCCTGTCCTGCCGGATTTAAATCAGTACTATTAACATTAAAAAGAACAGCTTCACCAAATCGGACACTTCCAGTCTCCTTGTCAATATCCGCATTAATACCAAGACCGGCAAGTGTATCCGAAAGCTTTGAAACAATGCCTTCCCTGATACCAACAAGCTCCTTCAAAGCCTCGCTTTTTGCCTTCAGCGCCGCCTCTCTTGCCTTCATTTCCTCCAGGTACTTTTGATCCGCATTTGCTGTTTGCTGCTGTTGCTCCTGCTTCGGTACATTCTTGGGCATATTATTTACATACCCAAAGCCTGCCACCAGAACAACCAAAAGCACCAGCATGAATGCCGCCATCAGGTTTGAGACAGGTATCCAGTAATTCGTTTCCTCAATATCTTCTTTTATATCAATAAAGCGTCTCATTTGTTCATCTCCTCAGGGCATTCACCATTTTTTCCCATTGCCCCGACTATCTCAGGCAGGTCCTCTATTGCATCCCTCACATCGTTTATTACACTGGCAAGTCTGCTGCATATCTCACTCAAACCACCATCAAAGGCGTTTAAAGTATTTACAACTCCCTCATTCATTTGTGTGCCGAATTCCTTCATTGAGCTTTCCAGTCTTTCATTAAGCTCGTTTACTTCCTCAGAAAGCCCTTTTGCATAAAGACTGATATCCCTGACCTGATCGTCCATACTGTCAAAAAGCGTCTTCATATTGGCAGACATTCCTTCTACAGTACTGCTCATTGATTTTTCCATCCTGTCAAAAGCGATAGATGTAATATCATTAAACCTGGAAAAGGCTGCATCCATCTGTATGGTCAAGTCCTCCATCAGTCTTCGTACCTGACCGTCCATCATTTCCAGGTATTCCTTGTTTTCCTGCTGCATGGCCGTACGCTGTTCATTCAGCTCCTCAAGAGATTTCTTGTCGGATTCCATTACCAAACGAAGTCCTTCATTGAATAATGCCATCTTTTCCATGCTTTCAAACAATACAATGTTTATATCCTTCACCTGTTTATGATACTCACTCACAACATTGAGGACAGCTCCCGTTTCCATGCTTATCACTTTTTGCGTATCAGCATTTTTCAAAAGCTCTTCCAATAGCTTGTTGATGCTTTGTTCGGCTTTTGCCTGACGATCCAGCATTCCCTGAATGTTGCCGCCTAGGGTCTGAAACTGAACTCCCATGGTGGTATTGAGCTTCTCAATAAAAGAGTCTGCCATGATCTGCATCCCTTTTGTCTGAGTATCAAGAGTTACCTGTGAAATCTGGTGGAGCATGTCGCTCATTGTTTTTATTGACGGTGCAATGTGATTTCTGACAGCATTCTCAAAGGTTTTGTTCAGGGAAGGCACCATATTCTTTTCAACGAAGTCGGAGAGTCGTGATGAAATAACGGCATCGAGCTGCTGTAATCCCGCAGTCTGGCTGCGCTGTTCCCGTATGAGCAGTTCAAGGTTCAGAGAATCGTTTGCCATGGGAATTTTTCGGGCTGCAAGGCTAATAAACCTGGTGACTTGTGATACCGCAGACTGATAAATATACCTGTCCAGCAATTGAAAAACCATAGACAGCACAATAGCTGCAATAGATATGCTGAAGGCTGAGGCTGCGATATTCAACAGACGTCCCAAATTTTCCTGGGCTGTAATACCTGAAGCTGTAAGATCTATACCCGACAGGCCTGCAGCTATACCCAGAAATGTCCCTAAAATGCCCATCATTGTAAGCATTCCAGGAATTATTTCCACCCTTTTCCTGTATGAGGGTATTACCACAGCCGTATGCAAATCAAAATAATCGTTGATGTCGGGGGTTTTCTCCTTATTGGCAGAATTACGGAAATCCTCGTAAAACCCGGACCAAATATTTCTGATAGGCTTGTAAACTGACGCATCAAACAATTCGTCAAGCTTCTTTGCATTTTCTATTTCGCTGCCCTTAATCAATTCCATTTTCCTTGACAAACGGGTAAATGAATTCCTGATTCTTACAAGTATTCCAACATTATATCTAAAAAACCAATAAACAGCCATAATTATAAGAAACAATATTATGATATCATTAAAATCATTACCCAGCAGATTGGAAAAACTGCTAATAAGACTGTTGAACAAAGCATTCACTCCTCTATATATACTGTTGATATAATTCTACATTGACGGAAAAACTCCTGCAAATGCCGATATATTAATAAGAATTTGGCATATGTAAAATAAGTCAAATGAAATTATGCTTAACAAAAAAATAAATTCAAATTTTTTATAAACTACCCCAAAAAAAATAAGTGTCCTTTCGAATTTTATTTATAAAGTGAAAGAATGAGAATTTACCCATGTTCCCATTATTGGAGCTAATGTTCATTCCTCTGTCTCACCCCGCGACGGAGGACCTGTAGTAATATACTGCAGGCAATTCTCCTGTTTACATGGTAAAACCAGGGATAGGAGAAATTATAGAGAAGGAAGTAGAAAAAAGGGGAAACTTCCGACAAATGATATAGCAAGTGGAGATGCCGTCTAACAAGTTTTAGGCGGTATTTTTGTTAGTGGTATTCGGCCAAAGCCGAATCACCAAAAGGCGAGTGGGGCTCGAAGCCCCTGAGACTTTTATTGTAATGCTGCAATGCTGCTGATAATAGTTGCAGCGGCGTGCAATACCACTAAAAATGAGCTGACAATTGTCAGCTCATTTATAAGAATTCCGGAAATAGCCAGTTATGTAACTGGAGTTGGCGTTGGCGTTGGTTCCACAGTTGCAGTCGGTGTTGCTGTGGGTTCAGCTGTAGTTATTGGCGTTGGTGAAGGTGTTGCTTCATCATCATCATCAACTACTACTCCATCCAATTCCTTATTCCATTCCACCTTCATTCCAAAAGCTTCTGCAATGAATCTTACAGGCACAAAGGTTCTATTACTTATAACCTGGGGTTTAACATCCAATACCATTAATTCACCGTCTTTAGTAATATCTCCTGTTTTAAGATTTATAACAACTGTTGTATAAACTGCTTCTGTTACCGTTGAATCAACAGCCTTTGTTATTGTAACAAGTTCATCGCCATTCCATTCAACCTTTGCACCCAGCGCATTGCTGACAGCCCTGACAGGTATCAGCGTCCTATAGTTTTTAATTACCGGAGGAACATCAGATTCCACAAGCTGACCGTTTACAAGAATAGGTATAGTGGTGTCGCCTGTCAGTTTTCTCATTTCCTTAATCTCACTGTGAAGTATTTTTCTTAAGGCCTTATCCTTATGATATGCTTTCAATTGCTCAGTCAGGCCTTCAAGAGTATCTGCAGGCGTAACAGCAGGAGTAACCTCAGGTGACGGTGTGACTTCAGCAGTCTCTTTAATCTTTCCATTTCCCTTATCTGTATTGCCTGATGCATATACTGCAAAAACCAGTGACAGTACCATTAAAATAGATAATGCGATTGAAATAAACTTTTTCATATATTACACCCCTTTTTTGTTTTATGTCATAAATATTCGACAGGCTTTTAAAATTAAAGGGGTACCTAGTCAAATTTAGTTCCAATGTACTATAATCCATTTTGTTGTATTATCACACCAGCTTTAAGCGTATCAAAATAGTATTATTCAGACAATCTATCATTAATATCGTAAATATGCTAAAATGAACTGGAGATACATTTTGAGGAGAGAATAAATGACCTTAAGGTCCAGATCTGCAAGAAATGATAACAAATGGTACAAGCTCGATAATGCCGCCAAGATTTATCCTGCCATCAGCGGTCCAAGCAGAGGCAGTGTGTTCAGAGTTGCCGTACAGTTAAAATGTGATGTGAATCCATTAATTCTTCAAGAAGCTCTTGCAATCACTCTTCCCCGGTTCCCAACCCTGGCAGTAAAAATGAAAAAAGGCCTGTTCTGGTATTATTTTGAGTCAAACCCCGCTATACCTGAAGTTACTGTTGAAAAAGCTCCTCCCTGCCGTGCTATAGATACTGACGAAACTAATGGCTTCCTGTTCCGGGTCAGTTATTATAAAAAAAGAATAAGCCTGGAGATGTTTCACGCATTGACAGATGGAACCGGTGCCCTTGCATATCTTAAGTCCCTTACATCACAGTACTTGACACTTTTAGGCCTGGGGGTTTTTTCAGATGACTCTATCCTCGACTATGAGGTGCATCCGTCATTTGATGAAATTCAGGACAGCTTTGAAAAATATTACGATCCCCGGATCAAATCCAGATGGACAGAGGAAAAGGCATATCATATTTACGGAACAAGACTGGCTCCTGACACCCTCGACATAATACACGGAATTATCCCGCTAAAAAGCTTTTTAAGCCTGGTAAAGGAAAATAACACTACAGTCACCGAATATCTCACAGCACTCTTAATTTATTCCATATACTCCACTCAACTAAAAAGCAGAGTGTGTTATGCTCCGGTAAAGATATCAGTTCCGGTGAATCTGAGAAACTTTTTCCCTTCCCGGACACTGAGAAATTTTTCATCGTATGTAAATGCAGGTTTATCCTTTACTGAAAAAGACTATAGCTTTGAACAGATATTGAATGTGGTATCGGCAACAATGAAAAATGAAGTAACACAGGAAAAGTTTATAAGAAAAATAAGTGCCAATGTAAAAGCAGAAAAAAACATGTTAATGCGCCTGGTTCCACTGGTATTAAAGAATGTGGTACTTAAAAGTGCATTCAGTGCATTCGGTGAAAATCTTTTTACCTGTTCTTTTTCAAATCTTGGAGCCGTTGGCATACCTGATACCATGGCAGATTATATAGACAGGTTTGAATTTGTGCTCGGCCCCCCTGTAATAAATCTGTTAAACTGCAGTGTCTGTTCCTACAGAAATGACATGATAATGACGTTCTCAAAGGTAATGCATGAAACGGATATAGAAAGATTCTTTTTCAGATTTCTATCGGAAAAGGGCCTGGATATAACAATAGAAACTAATTAGTACTGTAGTATAAAGGGAGATACAATGAAATATTGCAGTAAATGTAATGTAAAAGTAAATACTGATTTGAAGAAATGCCCGCTGTGCTCCATGGTGTTGTCAGTTTGGAAAACAAGTGACAGCAACCCTGTCCCCTTGCCAACTTGTGATATGGATGTTGAGAAGTACCCAAAATCCGATGCAGGTGTTACAGACAAGTATAATTTTGTATTCAGGCTGTTCTTTTTTATAACTGTAGTAATAGGCTCAACATGTCTTTTAATAAACCTGTTATATTACTCGGGCGTCTTATGGTCATTGTATGTCATTGGTACGCTGCTGTATCTTTGGATAACCGTTGCATATCCCTTGTTTGTTAAAAGAAAAATCGGCCACATTATCGTAATTACCACACTCAGTACCTCCATCTACCTTTACTCCCTGGAACTGGCCACTCGCTCCAGCGGCTGGGGCTTAAGCTATGTGACACCTTTTTTGTTTATAGCCGCAACATTAATGATTACTTTTATTATATTTTTAAGAAGGCTTAAGTGGCGTGAATACTCCATATACCAAACTATTATGGTAATATTGGGCTTTCTTCCCGTTATATTTTGTATAACAGGCCTGGTAACCCCCATATGGCCAAGTATCTTATCTGCCTTTTATTCATTTCTGACACTGGCAGGCATGTTCATTTTTGCAGATAAGAAATATAAAAATGAACTGATAAAACGCTTTCATCTGTAGAATATTTTAATCTTTTATATATCTTCTGGATCTCATATAGCTCTTGTTATAGAAGCCTTCTGTCATGTCACTGATGGTAACGCATTTGGTGCCGCTTCCCGAAGACGCATGGATGAATTTACCTCCGCCGATATACATTCCAACGTGGTTAATGGCGTTAAGTCCGCCGTTTGTATCAAAAAATACCAGATCACCGGGCTTTAGGTCGCTTCTGTCTATTTTAGTGCCATTGCTTCCCTGGTCTTTTGAGGACCTTTCCAGGCTAATGCCGAAGTGCTTGAATACATAGCTTGTAAAGCCGGAGCAGTCAAAACCTTTGGGTGATGAGCTGCCATAAACATATTTGACACCAAGATATTTTTTTGCATATTCGACTATTCCATTACGGGTATCTTTCACATCCGCTTGAACAGCTTCAACTGCGGCCTTTGCAGGCTCTGCTGTATCACCTCTGGAAACTGTTGGATTTTTAACAGTGACAAAATCCTTGCACACCCATCCGAATCTGCCCTCAGTCATGCTTATACGAGCCCAGTTTTCAGAATACTCATAAATTTCCAGTTTGGCCCCTTTATCAAGCTTTGTCAGTATCTCGGAATCTGTATCCGGTTTGCTTCTTACATTAACATTAGTGCCGTTAATAATACCAGTATCAATTATAACATCTTTCAAAGTGACATATTTGCCAAATACATAACCTTTGGAGCCGTTATAATCGATTTTGTACCAGTCTTCCTGTTTTT
>Ga0366771_1028_pt1 | contig 26754 bp, 24 predicted proteins | sample BONcelN113001C10_FD_207080 | JGI IMG/M metagenome (GOLD analysis project Ga0366771, IMG submission 207080) | Enriched cells from coal bed in the Powder River Basin, Montana, United States - BONCAT cells N11 rep2 HSBNCT.N11.300.1.C10 ...
TGGCCCGCACGCAGCCAGCGTTCGGATTCCGATACACGGCGCGCACTTGCCATCAGCAGCGTCCACGCGTGGTCCGCCGTCGTTTCGTTCAGGACGTCGGGCGTATTGGCCACCATGATGCCGGCGCGCGTGGCGGCATCCACATCGATGTTGTTGTAACCCACCGCGACGTTGCATACCGCTTTCAATTGCGGATTGGCGCTGATGAGGCCGGCGTCCAGCTTTTCACTGCTGGTCAGGATGAGGCCCAGCTTGCCTTGCGTCCTGGCTGCCAGTTCGGCTGCGGTGTAGAGCCGATCCCGCTGGTTGGATTCGACATCGAAATGCTGTTCCAGTCGCGCCAGCACCTCGGGAAAGGTGGCACGCGCCACCAGGATTTTTGGTTTCATGTCGCTATCAATGCGGAAGGCAGCTTTCTCGGCAGTCTGTGGATGTCGTTGTCGTCCTTTGCGGTCTTTCTTGTGCTGTGGCTGGCGAGCTTGCCGTTGTCGCTTTTTCCGCCGCTGACCTTTGTCGTGCAACCCATCTTGTGGGGATGGCTCACGTATCGCGTGATGGCCTACGATGCGCTGGCCGAGCATGCGGATGCACAGGAGCGGCAAACGCTGCTGCGCGCGCACCGCTGGCAGCTGCTGCTGATCGGTGCCGCCACTGGCGCGCTCGGTGCGTTGCCGACATTGTTGTGGCTCGGCGGCCCGCTTGCCTACATCTTCTTTCCGCTGCTGGCGGCCGGCGCGATCTGGCTGTACGTGCTCGTGTTTGTATTTACGGGATTGTGGTTTCAGCACTTCTGCCTCGATATGCTGACGCGTCATCGCGCGCAGCGGACGGCAGGGCAGGCAGCGACACTGTCGCTGGATGACAGTGTGGACCGAACGGCCAGCTAGCTGCCCGCCCGGTGCGACCGCGGCAGCTACGGCATAATGTCCGGGTCCTGTTCCGATTCATACCTCCATCATGGCATTTGGCCTCATTATCATTGGCGACGAGATTCTTTCCGGCCGGCGCGTCGACAAGCATTTTTCCAAGGTCGTCGAATTGCTCGGCGCGCGCGGGCTGCAACTGTCCTGGGCGGAAGTGATCGGCGACGATCGGCCTCGCATCACGGCGACGCTGAAGCGGACCTTCGCTGGCGACGACATTGTCTTCAGCTGTGGCGGCATTGGCGGGACACCGGACGATCACACGCGTCAGTGTGCGGCCGCAGCGTTAGGGGTGCCGCTGTTGCTGCATCCGGAGGCGCGCCAGAAAATCGAGGAGCGCATGGCCGATACGGCACGCGAGTCTGGCCTGTCCCTTGACCCCGATCATCCGGATAACCGTAACCGGCTGAGGATGGGCGAATTTCCGCAAGGAGCCGCGATCATTCCGAATCCCTATAACAAGATTCCGGGCTTCTCGATTGAACATGGCGCAGGCGCGCATTATTTCGTTCCGGGTTTTCCGGTGATGGCGTGGCCCATGATGGAGTGGGTGCTGGATACGCGCTATGCGCACCTGTTTCATCAACAGGCGCATGCGGAACGCTCCTTGCTGGCCTATGGCGCGATCGAAGCGGCGCTGACGCCGCTGATGGAGTCGATCGAGGCAGCCTTCCCGCTCGTGAAGGTATTCAGCCTGCCGCACGTCGGCGACGCGACGACGCGCCGGCATATTGAACTCGGCGTGAAAGGCGAGCCGTCGCAGGTCGCCGCTGCCTTCCAGCAGATGACGGACGCGCTCGGGGAGCGGCGGATTGAGGTCGCGTTGAATTAATTGGCGTGAAAATTGTTGGTAACTGAATTGCCGCGCGGGACGTTGCGTTGCAGCATCCCGCATTCGGCGCCAGCCAGCCAACCCATCAGAAAGTGGATTAATGATGGATGCTAACTACCTAATTCTTTGCGTTTTTTATGATGTTTGCTAAACTGCGGCACTATTTGTACGCACAGGAGGTCGCAGATGCTCAAGTCCGCGCTGGGGATAGTTCTTTCCTTTTTGATCATTTCCCACACCTCCCTGTTGCAGGCAGCCGAGGCATCGGGCAACCCGACAGCGAGGGCCTCCACCGTTGCAAAGAAGCACGCGGTCAAACGCAGGGTCAAACCGAAAAAAAGCGCGGCCAAAGTCGCGTCTCGCCACACTACAGGGTCAGCCGCCCGCAAGCACGCCCGTGCCGTCCCTGCCACATCGCTCAATCCACGCGAAAAGCTGGTCAAGAAGGTGGTTGTCTCGCATGGCAGACGCAAGGTGGTCTACCAGCGCGTGGCGCAGCCCGTCATTCCTGTCGTCCCTCCCATCGAGACAGCGGGGGACTTGGCCGGCCTGAACATGACCAGGGATTCGCTGGCGCTCGCCTCCAACGTTGCCCTCGTGATGGATCCGTCCAATTCGCATGTCCTGTTCCAGAAAAACGCCAACATCGCGTTGCCGATTGCCTCGATCACCAAGCTGATGACCGGAATGGTGGTGATCGAGTCGCACCAGGATATGAATGAGGTGATCCAGGTCACTGACGACGATGTCGATCGCCTGCGCTTCAGTTCGTCGCGCCTGCGTGTCGGTTCACGCCTGCCGCGCTCCAAGATGTTGCACATTGCGTTGATGAGTTCTGAAAACCGCGCAGCGTCCGCGCTCGGCCGCAACTATCCGGGCGGTATCCAGGCCTTCGTCGCCGCAATGAACGCCAAGGCCAAGGAACTGGGAATGACCAGCACGCATTACGTTGACTCGACCGGTTTATCGAGCGAGAACGTGGCGAGCGCACGCGATCTCGCAAAGTTGCTGCTCGCCGCCTCGCGCTATCCGATCCTGTGCCAGTACACGACCGACACACGATACGTGGTGGAACCTGGTGGCCGCACGCTGCAGTACGCCAATTCCAATCGGCTGGTCAACAACCCCGACTGGGAAATCGGCATTCAGAAAACCGGCTTCATCAACGAGGCAGGACATTGCCTCGTAATGCAGGCGAACATCGACGGCCGCTCGGTCGTGATGATCTTTTTGGATTCGAAGGGCAAATACTCCCGCCTGGCCGATGCCAAGCGCATTCGCAAATGGCTTGAAAAGAATCCGCCGGCACAAAGCGTTGCGACGACCGCGCGCAGAGTCGAAGGCTAGGCGCGATCTCCCGCCTCAGATGGATCGCTGATTGACCCGACGTGACAGTTCTTCCGCCGTTTCCCTCCGTTCGCTATAGCGGTCCACCAGACAAGACTTGATGTCGCGTGTGAGCAGCGTGAACTTGAACAACTCTTCCATGACGTCGACCACGCGCTCATAGTACGCTGAGGGCTTCATGCGGCCGGCTTCATCGAATTCGAGGAATGCCTTGGCGACCGACGACTGGTTGGGAATCGTCAGCATGCGCATCCAGCGGCCGAGGATGCGCATCTGGTTGACCGCATTGAACGACTGCGACCCGCCGGATACTTCCATTACCGCCAGCGTCTTCCCCTGTGTCGGCCTGACCGCACCGAGCGATAGCGGGATCCAGTCGATCTGCGCTTTCATGATGCCGGTCATGGCGCCGTGGCGTTCGGGCGAGCACCAGACCATGCCTTCCGCCCATTCCGCCAGCGCGCGCAATTCCTGCACCTTGGGATGCGTGTCCGGTTCGGAATCGGGCAGCGGCAGGCCGCGCGGATCGAACACCCGCACGTCGCCGCCCATGGCTTGCAGCAGGCGGGCCGCCTCCATGGTTAATAAGCGGCTGTACGACTTTTCGCGCGCCGACCCGTAGAGAAGCAGGAAGCGTGGCGCATGCGATGCGCTGCCTATAGCAGCGAAGTCATCCATGACCGGAACACGAAAGTCCCCGCGCTTGATGTTTGGCAGGTCGTTGAGCGGCATCAGCGTGGGCCCTCATTTGTGCGTTCATACCAGCCGCGCGAACGGTTGACGATGCGGACGATCAGCAACATGACCGGTACTTCGATCAAGACGCCGACCACGGTCGCCAGCGCCGCGCCAGACTGAAATCCATACAGGCTGATTGCCGCAGCGACCGCGAGTTCAAAAAAGTTGGAGGCGCCGATCAACGCCGACGGGCACGCGACCGAGTGTTTTTCTCCCAGCGCGCGATTCAACCAGTACGCCAGCGCGGCGTTGAAGAAAACCTGGATCAGGATCGGTACTGCCAGCAGCGCGATCACGAGTGGCTGCGCAATGATGGCCTGGCCCTGAAACGCAAACAGCAGAACCAGCGTGATCAGCAGCGCGGCCATGGACCATGGCTGTATGCGTTGCATTGCGCGTTCAAAACGGGCCGGGCCGCCTTGCATCAGCATGTGCCGCCACCACTGCGCAATCACGACCGGCACCACGATGTAAAGCAGCACGGACGTGACCAGTGTCGACCACGGTATGGTGATGCTGGACACGCCAAGCAGCAAGGCCACCAGTGGTGCGAAGGCAAACACCATGATCAGGTCATTGATCGCCACCTGAGAAAGGGTGAAGTACGGATCGCCATCGGTCAGGCGGCTCCAGACGAACACCATCGCCGTGCACGGGGCTGCGGCCAGCAGGATCAGGCCGGCGACATACGCGTCAAGCTGGTTCGCCGGCAGCCACGGGGCAAACCAGTGGCGAATGAACAGCCAGCCCAGAAACGCCATCGAAAAAGGCTTGACCGCCCAGTTGATGAAGAGCGTCACGCCCATTCCGCGCACATGGCCGCGAACCTGTCGCCATGCGGAAAAATCGATCTTGACCAGCATGGGAATAATCATGACCCAGATCAGGACGCCGACCGGCAGATTGACGTGCGCCAGCTCAAGGGAGCCAACTGCCTGCACCGCCGATGGCAAGAACTGGCCGAGCGCAATGCCGACAACGATGCAAAGCGCCACCCACAGGCTGAGATAACGTTCAAAGAGGTTCATCGATGCAGCACTGCGAGATGCGCCGTTCACTTCACACCGAACCGGCATGGTCACGCACCTCTTGCGCGCCGATCGCATCCATCTCGCGCTTGATGGCGGTCTTTTCGAGCATTGCGAGCGGCAGGCTTGTCAGCAGCGAAATGCGGGTGCGGATCTGACGCGCAACCTTGGCAAACACTGCACGCTTTTCGTCATCGGTGCCGGTTGCTGCAGCCGGATCTTCAAATCCCCAGTGGGCCGATACCGGGTGTCCGGGCCAGACGGGGCAGACTTCGCCGGCCGCGTTGTCGCACACGGTGATGATGAAATCCATTTGGGGCGCATCCGGAAGCGCGTATTCATCCCAGCTCTTGCTGCGCAAGCGCTCCGCCGCGTAGCCGGTTGCCTTGATCTGCTCGATGGCAAACGGATTAACCGTTCCGCCAGGATGGCTGCCTGCGCTATAGGCCTGGAAGCGGCCGGCGCCCATGGTATTGAGCAGGGCTTCCGCCATGATGCTGCGTGCGGAATTGCCGGTGCAGAGGAAAAGTACGTTGTATGGTTTGTCGTGTGTGCTTGCGTTCATGATGAGCCCGAGAGAAAGGATGATTAAGTTTGCGCCGCTTCGGTCGTGTCGCAAGCGCCGGAAGGCGTGCATGGATTGCCGCCGCAGCAGTTCTCGGTCAGGAAGGCGATGAGCGCGTTCATGACCTCAAAATTGGCAGCGTAGATCAGTGAACGGCCTTCGCGGCGCACCGTGATGAGCTCTGCGCGGGTCAGTTCCTTCAAATGGAAAGACATGGACGAGGGCGCAATGCCTAGTTGTTCGCCGATGCGCGTGGCCGCCAGGCCGTGCGGCCCGACTTGCACCAGTAACCGGAATACCGCGAGCCGCGATTCCTGCGCCAGGGCGGAGAGGGCGATGATTGTTGTACGGGCGTTCATGGCGGCCATTAATTCGATAATTAAAGTATTATCGAAATATAAGATAAATGCGCATCCGTGTAAAGGTTTTTTCGTTCGCGGCTAAGGTGCGGGCGAGTCGACGCTGCCCGTATACCCAAGCGCGACAGAGATCCGGCGCGCAGTGGCGATCAGATCCTCCAGCCAGGACTCCTGCAGGCGGTCCGCCGGCGCAGAAATCGACAGGCCGGCAATCAGCTTGCCGCTATCGTCGTGGATGCCGGCCGCCATGCAGCGCACGCCCAGTTCCAGTTCTTCGTTGTCGCGTGCGTAGCCGAGTTGCCGTACCCGCTTCAGCTCGGCGGCCAGCTTGGCCAGGTCGGTGATGGAGTTGCGATTGTGGCCGTTGAGGCCGGTGCGCTCGGCGTAGGCTTGTACCGTTTGCGGGTCGTCGACCGACAGAAACAGTTTGCCGGTCGACGTCAGGTGCAAGGGCGCGCGGCCGCCGACGGCGCGCACGACTTGCATGCCGGAACGTTCCGAGAACGCGCGGTCGATATAGATGATTTCATCGTTCTGGCGCACCGACAGATTCACTGTCTGGTTGGTCTTGCGGTGCAGCTGCCGCATCAGGTCAAGCGCGGCTTCGCGCACGTCCAGACGGCGTTTGACGATATTGCCGAGTTCCAGCAGGCGCATGCCCAATCGATATGAGCCCGGCTCGGCGCGATCGACGATGCGCTTGAGCACCAGGTCGTTCAAAATGCGGTGCGCGGTGGAAGGGTGCAGGCCGGTCACGCGAGCAAGCTCCTTCAGACTCACCGGGTCGGGATAACCGGCGAGTGCGTCGAGCAGCGAGTTCATGCGTTCGAGAACCTGGATGGATGTTTTGTCCGGTTCTGCGATGGGAGGTAGGTTCATGGTTCGATTGACGCCGTGCAATAAGGACGTTATATCACATTGCGAAAGGCCGGAAAAAGCGCGGTCGCCCGCCGTGTTCCTCGATTGAGGGCGCTTGTGCCTGGACCGTATTTGCGAAGATAATCGCGCCACTCCACTTACCGGCGCATGGCATGACCGATCCACAGTTTCCTATTAGCGAGTTCAAAAGCAAGAGCGGCTTCAAGCGCATCCGTATGGCGCTCGGTTATTCGATGGCCGGGTTTCGGTCGGCATGGCGCGGCGAGCACGCGTTCAGGCAAGAGTTGTTTATGGTGGTCGTGGCCGTCGTGGCAGCCTTGCTGCTCCCGGTGTCGGCGCTGGAGAAACTGTTATTGATCGTCGTGTTTGTGCTGGTGCTGATCGTCGAACTGATCAATTCGGCGATCGAAGCAGTGGTGGATCGGGTTTCGCTGGAACGCAATCCGCTCTCCAAGAATGCGAAGGACTTTGGTAGCGCGGCAGTATTGTTGAGTCTGATGATCGCGGCGGCGACGTGGCTGGTCATTCTGTGGCCAGTGTTCTTTCACCGCTGAACATGGGGTGTGCCTGCAGCCGGTCATGGGAACAGCGGCTGCTTTTTGGCGACCTTGGACTGAATATTCCCGACGATCCTGTCAATGGTCGCCATGCGCGCGGCGGTGGACGGGTGGATCGCGGTATAGCCGTTAGGCACGCTGGCCGGATACTGATCGGCCAGCCGCTGCCAGAAGGCGTGGGCGCCCTGCACGTCGTAACCCGCGCGCGCCAGCATGTAGAGCGCAACCGTGTCGGCCGCCACATCCATATCCTTGGGCATCGGCTTCACGCCGCCGCTGCCGTTCAGCGTACTCGTATCTGGCGAAATGCGGACAAGGTTGTCGATGATGCCGCCCACGGTCGCCGTCATGCGCATGCGAAGCGGGTAGCGCAAGGCGTTGTGTGCGAGCTCTTTCGCCAGCACGTAAGCCAGTTCGGTGTCGGAGCGCGTGAAGTTCAGCATGCCGCGCGTGACCAATACCCGGCGCCCGTCGGCATACGCGTTCACATTGTCCGTGTTGCCCAGTTCAATGCCAAAGCCGCATGCCTGTGTCAGCGGCACGCTGGCCACCAGGCTCTTGCCGGCCCGCGTCAGGCCGAGTTTGACACTGGTGCGCTTGGCGACAAGGGGGGCGAGGATCGCAGCCGCGTCGGGTTCGGCTTTCGGGCCCTGCGGCATTGCCTTGCCTTCCACGGACGTCAGCAGGTCTCCGCGCATGACGCCGGCGCGCGACGCTCCGCTGTCGGGCAGGACGCCGGTGATCTGCAACTGTTCGCCGAAGCCGAGCGCCTGCGCCGCCTGTACATAGTCCTCGGAATAAGAATACTGGTTCTTGGCGCTGAAGCCGATCAGGTTACGCGCAAAGTTCCTGCATAGCGGCGCATTGTTGACCAGCAGCGGAGCGGCCACGCGGTACAGCCGGTCCTGCTGCGCGGTCAAGATACGCAGCGCTTTGAGTTGCGGGGACTCGAAGGCGGTGGCTGCAGGCATGCTGGCGGTGCTGTTATCGACATCGCCCTCGCCCTCGCCGCCGCGGTTGCTGTTGACGGCCGTCGTGCTGCAGCCAGCGGCCAGCAGGACAAGTGACAAGCCTGCCAGTTGCCTGAAAAGCGAAAAGCGTTGAAGCGGACTGCGCAAAATGATTCTCCTGGCTTTAATGTTTGCCGGTGCTGCCGAAGCCGCCCGTGCCACGCTCGCTGGCGTCAAAATCGTCGACCACGTTGAAGCCGACCTGCAATACAGGCACGATCACCAGCTGCGCCAGGCGTTCCATTGGATTCAGCACGAACTCGTGCTGACCGCGATTCCAGGTCGAGACCATCAGCTGGCCCTGGTAGTCAGAGTCGATCAGGCCGACCAGGTTCCCCAATACGATGCCGTGCTTGTGGCCCATGCCGCTGCGCGGCAGGATCATGGCGGCATAACCGGGGTCGCCGATATGGATGGCCAGACCAGTCGCGACCAGGACCGTCTCGCCAGGTTTGATTGTCAGCGGCGCATCGATGCAGGCACGCAGGTCGAGGCCGGCGCTGCCGGCGGTGGCATAAGCGGGCATTTGATCCTTCATGCGCGGATCGAGAATCTTGACGTCGACGGTTTTCATTGGATCGAGAAAGGTGAGGTTACGACAGACGCTGCGCGATTTCCGCAATCAGGCGACGCGCCAGTTCCTGCTTTTCCGCGCGCGGCAGCAGCGTCTGGCCACGATCGTCGAACAACATCAGTTCGTTGTGATCCTGGCCGAAGGTCTCGTGGCCGATGTTGCCGACCAGCAGAGGGAGGTTTTTCTTCTTGCGCTTGGTTTCGCCATATTCGGCGAGTTTTTCCGATTCGGCGGCAAAGCCGACGCAGAACGGTCGCTTGGGCAACGCGGTGACGGCGGCCAGGATATCGGGGTTTTGCTCGAACTCCAGTGCCGGACCGTCAACCGCGCCCTTCTTGATTTTTTGTGCGCTGACATTTTTTACGCGCCAGTCGGCAACCGCTGCGACCGCGATGAACACGTCCTGCGCACTGACCCGCGACATCACGACGTCGTGCATCTGTTCCGCGGTCTGCACGTTGATGCGATGGACGCCGTAGGGCACCGCCAACGCGGTTGGCCCGGATACCAGCGTGACGTCCGCCCCTGCGTGGCGGGCCGCGCGCGCCAGCGCGTACCCCATTTTTCCTGACGACAGATTGGTGATGCCGCGCACCGGATCGATCGGTTCGAAGGTCGGGCCCGCCGTGATCATTACGCTCTTGCCGACCAGTAGTTTGGTCGCGAAGGCAGCGACAATTTCTTCCAGGAGCTGCGCGGGTTCCAGCATGCGGCCCATGCCGGTTTCCCCACAGGCCTGCTCGCCCGCATCGGGACCGAGAACCGCGATACGGTCGTTTTTCAATTGCGCGACGTTGCGCTGGGTCGCCGGGTTTTGCCACATCTCGACGTTCATTGCGGGCGCGATCAGCAGCGGCACCGTTGCCGGTCGCGCGATGCACAGCGTCGACAGCAGGTCATCGCAGGCGCCGTGCACGAGCTTGGAGATGAAATCGGCAGAGCACGGGGCGACCACCATGGCATCCGCATCGCGTGCGAGGTCGATATGCGGCATGTTGTTCGCAATACGCGCATCCCATTGATCGGTATAGACGGGGTTGCCGGACAAGGCCTGCATCGTGACCGGTGTGATGAACTGGGTCGCTGCTTGCGTCATCGCGACCTGCACCGAGGCGCCGGCCTTGACCAGTGCGCGCGTCAGCTCCGCGGCCTTGTAACAAGCCACGCCGCCGGTCAATCCCAATACGATTTTTTTGCCAGCAAGTTCCATGAGGTCTCCTGAAAAGACGCCGCACCGGCGTGAATGCCTGGCGTGAAGGGCACTATCGTTCGCGCAAAACGGGAGTCACGGTTGAGCCCGGACTACACCGATTCCCGGGTCGTCCGGCGAGCGGTGCGCTTCACTAATGACTTGCATGCCGGCGCCGCGCCAGTGTAGCAGTTCGGTCCCGGCTTATTTACCCACTCTGCGCAGCTCGTCGAGAATGAACAGGATGGCGCCGATGCAAATCGCGCTGTCCGCGATATTGAACGCGGGCCAGTGCCAGTGATGGACATGGACGTCCAGAAAATCGATGACGTGGCCGTACAGCACGCGGTCGATGACGTTGCCGATCGCCCCGCCCAGAACGAGCGACAGCGCGCAGCTGAACAGGCGCTGGCCGGCATGTCTTTTAAGCAGATAGACGATGAACAGCGCTGCAACGATGCCGAGGCCGGTGAACAGGTAGCGCTGCCAGCCGGTACCGGTAGCCAGGAAACTGAACGCGGCGCCCTTGTTATACACCAGCACCAGGTTGAAGAAGGAGGTGATCGCACGCGATTCCCCATAGGCGAAATTCTGCGTGATGGCGACCTTGCTGACCTGGTCGAACACAATGACGACAAAGGCAATGCCCAGCCAGGGGAGCAGGCTGCCAGAACGGGTAGTGCCGAAGACGCGTTTATTCGGTAGCATGGTTTTGCTCGGGACAGGAGTTCGAAAAAATCACGCTGCCATGGGCGGCGCGAGCGTCGGAGGTCATGCGTAGCGGCGTGCTTCACCCTCGCCGAACAGGTTTGCAATACAACGGTCGCACAGGCCCGGATGATCGGGGTCGGCGCCGACTGCTGGCCGGTAATGCCAGCAGCGTTCACACTTCTGATGCACGGACGGTGTGACCGTCACCGATTCTTCGTCCGGCGTCGCCACCTTGCTGATGCCTGCTTGCGACGTGATCAGCACGAATTTCAGGTCGTCATCCAGACTGTTCAGCAGCGCGTACTTGTCGCCGCTCACTTTCAGCTCGACCTCGGCCTGCAGCGACGAGCCGATGCCGCCCGCCACGCGCACCTCTTCCAGTTGCTTGGTCACGTCGTTGCGCACTTCACGCAATGCCGTATATTTTGCAAGCAGTGCGGCACCGTCGGACACCGCAGGCAGCGCATAGTTCGTCTGCGTGAAAATCGTGTCGCCCGCATCGGGGCCGGCAAAAATCGTCCACGCTTCTTCCGCGGTAAATGACAGAACCGGCGCCATGAGGCGCAGCAGCGAGTGGGTCAGGTGCCAGATCGCGCTTTGCGCCGAGCGGCGGGCGTGCGAGGTGATGCCGCTAGTGTAGAGACGATCCTTCAGAATATCCAGATAGAAACCGCCCAGATCTTCCGAGCAATAGCCTTGCAGCTTGGCGACCACCGGATGGAACTCGTATTGGCGGTAGTGTGCGACGATCTCGTCCTGCATCGCCGCCATCTGGGCGACCGCGTAGCGGTCGATTTCGAGCATGTCCTTGACCGCAACCAGGTCCGTTTTCGCATCGAAGTCGGCGGTGTTGGAGAGCAGGAAGCGCAGCGTGTTGCGGATGCGGCGATAGCTGTCAGTGACACGCTTGAGGATTTCATCCGAGATCGACAGTTCGCCAGAATAGTCGGTCGAGGCAATCCATAACCGCAGGATGTCGGCGCCCAACGTGTCGGAAATCTTTTGCGGCGCCAGCGTATTGCCCAGCGACTTCGACATCTTCTTGCCTTCGCCGTCCACGGTGAAGCCGTGCGTCAGCAACGCCTTGTACGGCGCGCAACCGTTGAGCATGGACGACGTCAGCAGCGAAGAATGGAACCAGCCGCGATGCTGGTCCGAACCTTCCAGGTACAGGTCGGCCGGAAACGTCAGTTCGTTTTGATGCGAACCGCGTAATACGGTCTGGTGCGTGCAGCCCGAATCGAACCAGACGTCCAGCGTGTCCTTGTTCTTCAGGTACATGTCGGCGTCCGCGCCGAGCAGTTCCTTCGGATCAAGCGCGTGCCACGCCTCGATGCCATGCTGCTCGACACGTTGCGCGATCTGTTCCAGCAGTTCCGGCGTGCGCGGGTGCAGGTCGCCGGTTTCCTTGTGCACGAAAAAGGCCATCGGCACGCCCCACTGGCGTTGACGCGACAGCGTCCAGTCCGGACGATTCGCGATCATGCCATGCAGGCGCGCCTTGCCCCAACTCGGGAAGAATTGCGTTTCCTCGATGGCAGCCAGCGCGGTTTCGCGCAATGTTGCGCCCTGATTTTTCGGCATCACATCCATGCCGGCGAACCATTGCGACGTGGCGCGGTAGATGATCGGCGTCTTGTGACGCCAGCAATGCATGTAGCTGTGGTCGGACATCACCAGCTTGAACAGCGAACCGAGTTCGTCCAGCTTGGCGCAGATCGGCTTGGACGCTTCCCAGATCGTCATGCCGCCGAACAACGGCAGCCAGGATGCGTACTTGCCGTCACCCATCACCGGCGCGATGATTTCGTCGTCGCGCATGCCGTGCTTCTTGCACGAGACAAAGTCTTCGATGCCATAGGCAGGCGCCGCATGCACGATACCGGTGCCGCTGTCGGCGGCGACATAGTCGGCCAAATAAACAGGTGACGTGCGGTTGTAAGCGGGGTCCACTTCCGCGAACGGATGCTTGAAGCGGATGCCTTCCAGTGCCGCTCCATCGCATTGCGCGATGACCTTGCCCTGCAAGCCATAGCGTTGCAGTACATCCTCCACCAGATCGGCGGCAAGGATCAGCAGCAGCGGTTCGTTGTTGCGCGTCGTTTCCACCAGCGCGTAACGCAGCTCCGGATGGACATTCAGCGCCTGGTTGGAAGGGATGGTCCACGGCGTCGTGGTCCAGATGATGACGTAGCCTTTTTCGAGCGGCAGCTTGGGCAGGCCGAAGGCCTTTGCTACCTTGTCCGGTTCGGCGAATGGGAAGCCGACATCGATTGCCGGATCGCGCTTGTCCTGGTATTCCACTTCGGCTTCTGCCAGCGCCGATCCGCAGTCAAAGCACCAGTTGACCGGTTTCAGGCCGCGATAAACGTAGGCTTTTTCCATCAGCGTGCCGAGCGCACGAATCTCGTCGGCTTCATTGCCGAAGTTCATCGTCTTGTACGGGTTGCCCCACTCACCCAGCACGCCAAGCCGGATGAAATCCTTTTTCTGCCTCTCGACCTGCTCGTTCGCATACGCGCGTGCCTTGGCCATGACTTCGGCGGTTGGCAGGTTCTTGCCGTACAGCTTTTCGACCTGGATCTCGATCGGCATGCCGTGACAGTCCCAGCCTGGCACATACGGTGCGTCATAGCCATCGAACTGACGGGTCTTGATGATCATGTCCTTCAGGATCTTGTTGACCGCATGGCCCAGGTGGATGTCGCCGTTCGCATACGGCGGCCCATCGTGCAGGATGAATGTGGGACGGCCTTTGGATGCCTGGCGGATTTTTTCGTAAATCTTCCTGTCCTGCCATTGCTTGACCCATTGCGGCTCGCGCTTGGCGAGATCGCCTCGCATGGGGAACGGCGTATCCGTCATGTTGACCGGATACTTGCTGGCGGCCTTGTCGGCAGGTTTGTTTGGCTTGTCGGACATGAAATTTCTTTTTTTAAAAATGCAATGGATCGAACGAAACGTGGATGCAGGGTTCGATCGTCAAATTCGGTCGGTGGCGGATGTCGCCCCGTTCGCCTTGAAACAGGCGCGTGCCTGCGCTATGTCGCGGGCGATGGCGGCGGTCAGCGTGGGTACGTCCACGTATTTCTCCTCGTCGCGTAGCTTTTTCAGAAATTCCACCCGAACCAGCCGTCCGTAACAAGGCTGCGCATAGTCGAACAAGTGGGTTTCCAGCAGCACGCGACCGCTGTCGTCGACGGTCGGTCGCACGCCGATGCTGGCCACGCCCGGTAACGGATGGTCTTCAAGCCCGTGCACCTGAACCACGTAGATGCCGGACAAGGCCGGATGCTTGTGCGCAATCGGCATGTTCAGTGTCGGGAAACCGATGCTGCGTCCGAGCTTTTTGCCATGGATGACGTGGCCGGTAATGGAATACGGATGGCCAAGCAAGACGGCGGCCTGCGCAAAATCGCCCGCTTCCAGCGCATTGCGCACCGCCGACGAGGACACGCGCGTGCCGTCGTTGGTGACGGTCGGCTGCGTTTCCACTGCAAATCCGTATTGCTGTCCGGCCTCGATCAGCGTTTGTACATTGCCCGCGCGGCGCGCGCCGTAGCAGAAGTCGTCGCCTACGATCAGCCATTTGACGTGCAGGCCATGCACCAGGATTTTTTCGACGAAATCCTGCGGCGTCAGCGAAGCAAAATGCGCGTTGAAATGTTCGACGGTCACGCGATCGACGCCTGCGCGCGACAGCGAAGCCAGCTTGTCGCGCAGGCTGGCGATGCGCTTTGGCGCTTTTGACGGATCGCCGGCGCGCGCGGCAAAAAACTCGCGCGGATGCGGCTCGAAGGTCATGACGGCGGATTCCAGCCCCATCGACGACGCAACTTCGCGCAGACGTGCCAGCAGCGCCTGGTGCCCGCGATGCACGCCGTCGAAATTGCCGATCGCCAGCGCGCAGGGCGCGCGCGACGCAGCATTGGGAAGTCCGCGAAATACCTTCATTGGGATGGCTGGAGCTGGCGGAAAGCCGCCGCAAAACCTTGAATTATAGATGCTTTCGGCGCCTCTTTTGATTTGAAGCTACCCGACAATTGGCGTCAGATTAAAGATTCGACTTCAAAGGCTTCGCTATAAAGATCTGATTGAAAAAAGCGTTTGACGATGTTGTGCGCATGCGCGATCTCGATATTTCCATCTATACGGAAGTACTTTTTATATCCGGTTCCCTTGACCTTCTTTGATCGATTTAGATGGGTCTCCAAGTCGCTCTCTGAAAAATGCACAATTGCGCCATCGAGGTGGCTGACATTGGATAGAAAGTCATTTGATAAAGCATGCACATACCGCGCATGCCGATCGCCGATAGAGTACTCCCAAGCTTGCAACTGAAGTTGTGAATTAGCGTCATCTTTTCTATCTACTTGAATTAGCAGGCTGCTATGCCTCCCATTTTGAAAGGTTTCAGGTAAATAGAATCTTGACTTGGATACGCCCTTTTTCAGGGCGATCTCCACCGCTTGGTGAAAAGGTACGCCGAAATACGGTGCTCTTCCGTAGATACTTGGCGCGTACGTTACCCGCAGCGAGGTTTGTTGCCACATTTCTTCAGACGTCGCCAAATAGTCGGTTGCTAGCGCATTTTCCGGTTCGGAGAAAACGGGAATCGAATTCTCGCCGGCAATAAGCGTCATAGCGTAACGGTTCGTTTTATCTACTTTGATGCATAAGCAAGGGAGTAGATCGTCCTTCGATGTAGCCAATCCATGCCAGAGGGCTTCAAATTTTTCTCGATTTGCGAGATATGGTCGAATGTTTAGCATATGGCTTTACATCGCGCCCCACACAGCGTTCAGTGCCGCCACCGCCGCCACGCCTGCCGTCTCCGTGCGAAGCACGCGCGGACCCATCGTCAGCATCAAGGCGCCCTGTGCCAGCGCGAGATCCTCTTCCTTATCGGCAAATCCGCCTTCCGGCCCGATCATCAGCGCCACCGATTGCGGCGGATGATGGCGTGCCCAGTCTGACAGCGATTGCCCGCCGCGTGGGCTGAGCATGATGCGTACATGCAAATCCTGCTGTTGCGCCCATTGATTGAAATCGGCCACGCCGCTCACGGAAGCCAGGCGATTGCGTCCGCTCTGCTCGGAGGCGGAAACGATGATGCCGCGCCAGTGCTGCAGCTTTTTCTCGGCACGTTCGGCCGACAGGCGCACCACGCAGCGTTGGGCGGCGAGCGGCTGGATCGCATGGACGCCCAGCTCGACCGCTTTTTCCACGATCCAGTCCATCTTGGACGCCTCGGGCAGCGCCTGCGCCAGCGTGATCGCGTAAGGCAGTTCGACTTCGCGCGGTTCGAAAACCTTGACCTCGACGGTAACGCGTCTTTTTTCGACACTCGCGATGGTCGCAACATATTCGCCGCCGTCACCGTTGAACAAGGTAATGTGGTCGCCCGCATTCAATCGCAGCACCTGAATGTGGTGGGCGACGTGCTCGGGCAGGGTGATGGTGGCGCCGACGGTCAGCGCTTCTGTGCAATGAAAACGGGGCATCTTGAGTCCGGTCATCTCGGTCAGCGCAATGGGGCGGGCATTGCCCGCGCATCGCCAGACCGACGGCGGTTAAGGCGCAAAAGCGCCCGGGTGACGATTTTAGTCCGCGCGTGCAGTCTGGTAAAATATGGGGCTTCGCAGCGGGCAGAACAGGACTGCTGCGGCCCGATTCCCCGCGCCGATTTCACCATTCGATTTGCCCACATCTCATGACTTCCACGCTCACGACTACCAAAATGGCCAATGCAATCCGTGTATTGGCAATGGACGCTGTACAAAAGGCCAATTCCGGACATCCCGGCATGCCGATGGGGATGGCGGATATCGCCGTCGCGCTGTGGGCCAACCATTATGCGCATAATCCCGCCAATCCGAAATGGGTGAATCGCGATCGCTTCGTTGTCTCGAATGGGCACGGCTCGATGCTGCACTACGCGTTGCTGCATCTGACCGGCTACGACCTGTCGATGGACGACCTGCGCAATTTCCGCCAGATGCATTCAAGGACGCCGGGTCATCCCGAAGTGGGCGTCACGCCGGGCGTCGAGACGACCACCGGTCCGCTGGGACAGGGCATCACCAACGCGGTCGGCATGGCGCTGGCGGAAAAGCTGCTCGCAGCAGAATTCAATCGCCCCGGCTTTAACGTCGTCAATCACCATACTTATGTGTTCCTCGGCGACGGCTGCCTGATGGAAGGCATTTCGCATGAAGCCTGTTCGTTTGCCGGCACGCTGAAGCTCAACAAGCTGATTGCGCTGTACGACGACAATGGCATTTCGATCGACGGTCATGTCGACGGCTGGTTCACGGACGACACGCCCGGTCGTTTCGAGTCCTATCACTGGAACGTGGTCCGCGACGTCGACGGCCACGACGTGGAAGCGGTGAATGCGGCGATCCTGAAAGCCCGTACGTCCGACAAGCCAACGCTGATCTGCTGCAAGACGGTCATCGGCAAGGGCGCGCCCAACATGGCCGGCACCCATAACGTGCATGGCGCTGCGCTGGGCGACCAGGAAATCGCCGCCACGCGCGATGCGCTGTTGTGGGCGCATGTGCCGTTCGAGTTGCCGCAGGACGTCTATGACGCATGGAACGCGAAAAAGAAGGGCGCCGCCCTCGAATCCGAGTGGAATGCCGTGTTCGATGCGTACCGTGAAAAGTTTCCAAAGGAAGCCGCCGAACTGGCACGCCGCATGAAAGGCGAGCTGCCGGCCGACTTCGACAAGACGGTGCAGGCGTATATCACCGCCTGCAACGACAAGAAGGAGACCATCGCGACCCGCAAGGCGAGCCAGAATGCGATCCAGGCGTACGCGCCCGTGCTGCCGGAATTCCTTGGCGGCTCGGCCGACCTGACCGGTTCCAATCTGACCAACTGGAAGGAATCTGTTGCGGTGCGCGGCGATCACGCGGGCAACCACATCAACTACGGCGTGCGCGAGTTCGGCATGAGCGCGATCATGAACGGCATTGCACTGCACGGCGGCTACATTCCGTTCGGTGCCACCTTCCTGACCTTTTCCGACTACAGCCGCAATGCGATCCGCATGGCCGCGCTGATGAAAATCCGTTCGATCTTCGTCTTCACGCACGATTCGATCGGCCTGGGCGAGGATGGCCCGACGCACCAGTCGGTGGAGCATGTTTCCAGCCTGCGCCTCATTCCGCAACTCGACAACTGGCGTCCGTGCGACACGGTGGAATCGGCCGTGGCCTGGTCGCATGCGATCACCCGTCGTCATGGCCCCTCGACCCTGATTTTCTCGCGCCAGAATCTGCAGTTCCAGCCACGTACGCCGGAACAGATCCCTCACATCCACCGCGGCGGCTATGTGCTGAAAGATGCGGCGGATGCACGCGCGATCCTGATTGCGACCGGTTCCGAGGTCGATCTCGCGATGAAGGCAGCCGAGGAACTGGGCAGGCAAGGCGTACCGGTGCGCGTGGTCTCGATGCCATGTACCGATGTGTTCGACCGCCAGGACGCGAACTACAAGGCCAGCGTGCTGACCAAGGGCGTGCCGCGCGTCGCGGTGGAGGCGGGCGTCACCGACTTCTGGCACAAGTATGTCGGACTTGAAGGTGCGGTGGTCGGCATCGATACCTTCGGTGAATCGGCGCCTGCGGGCGTACTGTTCAAGCACTTTGGCTTCACGGTGGAGAACGTGGTCGCTGCCGTCCAGAAGACGCTGGCGTGACGGAAATCAGCTTCCGCCCGGCGACCGCCGACGATGCGGCGGCCATCGCCGCCGTACGCGTCGACAGCTGGCGCGCGACTTACCGTGGCGTGATGCCCGATGCGTATCTTGACAGCATGCGCGCCGAGGAAAGCGCGGCAATGTGGTCGCAGGTACTGAACGCAAGAATGCCCGGTATCTGCGTGTATGTCGCGGAAGCGGGAACGGAAATCGTCGGCTTCGCGGCCGGCATGCTGCTGTCGCCGGAGAAACTGGACTGTAATGCCGAGCTGACCGCCATCTATATCAAGCCTATCGCGCAGCGCGGTGGGGTCGGCCGGCGCCTGCTTTCGCTGGTCGTGCAGCAGTTGCAGCAGTTCGGCGCGGTGAGCCTGCTGGCATGGGTCATTTCGGAGAACCAGCCGGCGCGCAGGTTTTACGAAGAACTCGGCGCGAAGTTGCTGGTCGAACAGCCTTTCACATGGGACGGCCTCGATCTGATGGAGGCCGGGTACGGCTGGCACGATCTGCCGGCGCTGCAGGATGCGTGCGATATCTAGCCGCGTCCTTTGTTTTGTTTGCTGGGACACTGATTTGAACTTTTGGGGAGAAAAAAATGACTATCCGCGTTGCAATTAACGGTTACGGCCGGATCGGCCGCAATGTCCTGCGTGCGCATTACGAGGGCGGCAAGACGCACGATATCCAGATCGTCGCGATCAACGACCTCGGCAAACCGGAATCCAACGCGCACCTGACCCGCTACGACACGGCCCATGGCAAGTTTCCGGGCACGGTTGAAGTGGACGGTGACTGCATGGTGGTCAACGGCGACCGTATCAAGGTGTTCGCCGAGCGCGATCCAGCCAAGTTGCCGTGGGGCGATCTCCAGGTGGACGTCGTGATGGAGTGCACCGGCTTTTTCACCACCAAGGAGAAGGCATCGGCGCATCTGAAGGGCGGCGCGAAAAAAGTCATCATTTCCGCTCCCGGCGGCAAGGACGTTGACGCCACCATCGTGTACGGCGTCAACCACGGCGTGCTGAAATCCAGCGACACCGTGATCTCGAATGCCTCGTGCACCACCAACTGCCTGGCGCCACTGGTCAAGCCGCTGAACGACAAGATCGGCATCGTGAATGGCTTGATGACCACCGTGCATTCGTACACCAATGACCAGGTGCTGACCGATGTGATGCACGAAGATCTGCGTCGCGCACGCTCTGCCACCCATTCGATGATCCCGACCAAAACCGGCGCCGCCGCCGCAGTCGGCCTGGTGCTGCCGGAACTGAATGGCAAGCTGGACGGCTACGCCATCCGCGTGCCGACCATCAACGTCTCCATCGTGGACTTGTCCTTCATCGCCGCGCGCGATACCACGGTCGATGAAGTCAACGGCATCATGAAGGAAGCAGCCAACGGCGCGTTGAAGGGCATTCTCGACTATTCGACCGAGCAACTCGTTTCGGTCGACTTCAATCACAATCCGGCATCGAGCAGCTTCGATTCGACGCTGACCAAGGTATCTGGCCGCTTGGTCAAAGTCTCGTCCTGGTATGACAACGAATGGGGATTCTCGAACCGCATGCTGGATACGACGACCGCGCTGATGGCGGCCAAGTAAAGCGACGTTCAGTAAAAAAAGCCCCGCGATGGCGGGGCTTTTTTATGCGAGGGCGGGATCACGCCTTCCTGACAAATTCCGATTTCAGACTCATCGCGCCAAAGCCGTCGATCTTGCAATCGATGTCGTGGTCGCTATCGACCAGGCGGATGTTCTTGACCTTGGTGCCGACCTTCAGCACGCCGCCCGAGCCTTTTAGTTTGAGGTCCTTGATGATGGTAACGGTGTCGCCGTCCTGCAGCACATTGCCGCTCGCATCCCGATAAACCCTTTGCGCATCGGTCGCGGCCGGCCCTTCGTCTTTTGCCCATTCGTGCGCGCATTCAGGGCAGATATAGAGACCCCCGTCTTGGTAGGTCAGTTCGGAACGGCAGTGCGGACAAGCCGGCATACTCATGATGTCTCTCGATAATCGGAAAAGAGCGAAGTATACTGCGGCAAGCTGGCGCTACGCGTGAGCGACGAGGAAAAACAAGGTTCCATGGCCGGCACGGTAAGCCTTCAGCTGAAGACCTGATCCCATAACGAGAGCACCGCATTGACCTGGTCGGCGACCTGATCTTTCTCTACGCGCGCGCGGTCGTCTCCCTGCAGTCGGATCTGATGCTGCAACCGGCGGAACAGTCGATACGCATCGGCGACAGCCCCGCCAAGCGCCGCGTTTACCAGTCCGAGTTCCCCGAACAGCTTGAGCAGCGCGATATTGCCGATGTCGCCGGTCAGTCGCGGTTGATCGCAGGCATGGCGCAGCACCAGGTACTGCACGATGAATTCGATATCGATCATGCCGCCGCGGTCGTGCTTGAGGTCAAATAACCCGGTCCTGTTCTGATGGGCCTTGTGCAATTTTCCACGCATGTCCAGTACGTCGTGCTTCAGCTTGTCCACGTCGCGGCGCTGGCGCAGCACTTTTTCCCTGATGGATTCGAAGCGCGCACCGACCTGCGCGTCGCCAGCGCAAAAGCGCGCCCGGGTCAGCGCCTGGTGCTCCCACTGCCAGGCGGAATGCATTTCGTACTTTTCGAATGACGTGACGCTCGATACCAGCAAGCCGCTGGCGCCATCCGGGCGTAACGCAATGTCGATGTCGAACAGGATGCCGGCTGGCGTGTGCGACGTCATCCACGTGATGAAGCGCTGTGCCAGTTTGGCGTACAGCGCAGGCGCTTCCTGGTCGTCATCGTCGTGCAGGAAAATCACGTCGAGGTCCGACGCATAGCCGAGCTCCTTGCTGCCGAGCTTGCCATAGGCGATGACGGCAAATTTCGGTTCCTCGCGATGGCGGTTTGGCAGCATCTGCCAGATCGTGTGGATTGTCGCTCCGACCAGCCGGTCCGCCAGTTCCGAAAGATGGTCGGCGAGTTTTTCCACGGTCAGGCCGCCGACCAGATCCTGTGCCAGCAGGCGCATCAGCTGCGCATGGTGGATTTCGCGCAGTACATCCATCTGGCGCTCGGTGTCGCCGCGTACCTCGTCGAGCTGGCGCTGGCAGTCGCGCGCAAAGGCGTTCCAGTCCGGCACGGCTTTCAGTGTGTGATCGTCGAGCAGTTCGTCGAGCAGCAGCGGATGACGCGTCAGATATTTGGCGGCCCAGTCGCTCGCAGCAATCATGCGGATCACGCGCTCCAGCGCATGCGGGTATTCGGTGAGCAACGCGAGATAGGCGGCCCGGCGCGCGATCGCTTCCAGGAAGTCCAGCAGGCGGCCCAGGGTGACGAAGCGCGCGTCCGTGACCTTTTCGATCAGCGGCAGCGAGGCGTTGACCAGCGCCACCAGCTTGTCGCGGCTTGCTTCAGGCAGCGATTGCAGGCGCGGTGAATGCCATGTCGCCAGCAGGCGTTTGGCGGCGTCGCCAGCCTGGTCAAAGCCCAACTCGGCCAGATAAGCGCTGATGGTGTCTTCGCTGTCGCTATCGGTCAGCACCGCGCGCAGCGCAGCGTCGCCAATCTCGTCCGCATCTTTTGCGTGGCCTTTCGGATCGCTGAAAATGGCGTCGAATTGCTGGGCGACGAAGGTGTGTTGCGCGTCCAGTTCGGCCATGAAGGCGTGCAGGTCGTCAAATCCCATCATCCTTGCGATGGTCAGCTTGTCGCTGTCGGCCACCGGCAACGTATGGGTTTGCGCATCGTCCAGGTATTGCAGCCGGTGTTCGGTATTGCGCAGGAACGTGTAGGCCTGCAGCAGGCGATCGATGACATCCTGGCTGAACAACTGTTTCTGCGCCAGGATGCGCAAGGTACGGCGGGTCGAGCGGTCGCGCAGCGCGGCATCGCGGCCGCCGCGGATCAGCTGGAAGACCTGCGCGAGAAATTCGATTTCGCGAATACCGCCGCGGCCCAGCTTGACGTTGTTGCCGCGTTCCGGGTGCCGCGTTTCCTGCCGCGTGACTTCTGCCCGGATCTGCGCATGCATGTTGCGGATGGCGTCGATCGAGCCGTAGTCGAGGTAACGGCGATACACAAAAGGCCGCACGATTTTGTCGAGCGTTGCAATGTCCTCCACGCGACCGGTCAGCGCGCGTGCCTTGACCCAGGCATAGCGTTCCCACTCGCGTCCTTGCACGATCAGGTATTCCTCGACCATCGCAAAGCTGGCGACCAGCGGGCCGGAAGCGCCATTCGGGCGCAATGCCATGTCGACACGGAAGGTGAATCCGTCTTCGGTGATTTCGGACAGTGCGGCGATCAGCCTGCGCCCCAGACGCGTGAAAAACTCCTGGTTGGACAACTGGCGTTGAGCCGGTGCCGTGGTCACGGTTTCGCCATCTTCCGGGTAGACAAAGATCAGGTCGATATCGGAGGACACGTTCAATTCGCCGCCGCCAAGCTTGCCCATGCCCAGCACAATCATCTGCTGCGCCAGACCAGATTCGGCGCCGGTCGGTGTGCCGTGCGCCGCGATCAGGTCGGCGGTGAGCGCGGCGAGATGCTGCTGCACCGCAAAGTCGGCGAAAGCGGTCATCGTGTCGACGACTTCTGCCAGATCGGCCAGGCCGCCGAGGTCGCGCTGGATCAGCGTGGCAATGGTGAGATTGCGTACGCGACGCATGGCTGCCGGCAACGACGCACCTGCTGCTGTTTCGCTTTGTAAAAGCGCAGCGAAGCTGGTCTTGTTCAGGGATAATCGTGCGGTTTGCGCCAGTTGCGTCACGCGTGCGGGGTTGCCGTTTATCCAGCGCGTGTAGAACCGCGAGGCAGCGATATTGGTCTGAGGGTCGTTCGTCACGGGCCGGGGATAGTATCCTAGAGGTTCTCTGAAAAACTTAAGCAGACGCAAATACCGATGCGGTAGGCTGCCGTCGCCGACGTGCCGGCAAGCGGCGCGACTGACGCTCCTGCTGTTTCGCGATTCATTCTACGTCAAGTCGATTCGACCTTTTTGATTGATGCCAACAGACCCACGCCAGCCTGCCGCTGGAGTTCAACAACTTTCGCGACTGACCACGCGCTGCATTGCCCGCGACCTCCGCATTATTACAACCACGAATGGAGACCTTGGCATGAAAAATCGATCGCTCGCCTTTGCTTTCTGCAGCCTTGCCGCCATCCAGGCGCGTGCCGCCGATGTCAGTGTCGTCGGCGTTTTTCCGGGAAAGGCAGTGCTCGTGATCGATGGCGGATCGCCTAAAACCTATTCCGTTGGCAGCACGGTCAGTAGCGGCATCAAGCTGGTTAGCGTCAGCGCCAATGGCGCAGTGTTCGACGCCAACGGCAAGAAAGAAAAAATCAGCCTGGGCGAGCATGTCAACCGCATCGCACCCGCAGGTGATGCCAGTGTGACGCTGCAGGCCGACAGCCGCGGCCACTTTGTGGTGCAGGGGCAAATCAACGGTGGCACGACCCGCATGCTGGTTGATACCGGCGCGTCGCTGGTCGCAATCCCGGCTTCGGATGCAACGCGCCTCGGCATCGATTACAAAAAGGGCCGGCCCGGCTACGTCAATACGGCGAATGGCGTGGCGCCCGTCTATCAGGTGACGCTGGATGCGGTGAAGGTTGGCGACATCACATTGAATCAGGTCGATGGCGTCGTGCAGGAAAGTGGCCTGCCCATTATTTTGCTTGGCATGTCATTCCTGAATCGTACCGAGATGCGGCGCGATGGCGAACAGATGGTATTGACCAAACGGTTTTGAATATTGCACAAAAAAAGGCACCGCCCGGTGCCTTTTGATCGAGCCGACGCAGTCGGGGACCCATCTACGCGTCGGGATCCTTGACATGCCGGCGTTGCCTGACGGCGTTGGCCAGCGTCTCCAACACACCCAAGCTGTCTTCCCAGCCGATGCAGCCGTCGGTCACCGACTGGCCGTACGTCAGCGCCTTGCCCGGAATCAGATCCTGACGGCCGGCGACCAGGTGCGATTCGACCATCACGCCGACAATGCGCGTTTCGCCGCCGGCGATTTGCGCAGCGATGTCTGCGTTGACCGGAATCTGGTTTTCCGGCTTCTTGGAACTGTTGGCATGCGAGGTATCAATCATCAGGCGCGATGCAAGGCCTGCGGCGGCGATATCCTTGCAAGCCTGATCGACGCTGGCCGCATCGTAGTTCGGTGTCTTGCCGCCGCGCAGGATCACGTGGCAATCCTCATTGCCGCTGGTCGACACGATCGCCGAATGGCCGGCAGGCAGGCCGAGCTCATTGATCTTCAACAGCAGCTCACGCGCCATGCGCAAGCCGTCGTTGATGCGGAAGCTGTTGTCCATGTACGGATCGTTGATCAGGCCCTTCCAGCCTACTGTCGTGCGCGGTTTTTCGAAGTACACACGCATCACGATTTCCAGTTCCCCTGCAAAACGCCCACGCTGTTCAATCAGACGCCGCGCGTATTCCATCGCGGCCTTGGTATCGTGGATGGAGCACGGACCGATCACCACCATCAGGCGGTCGTCCTGCCCATGCAGGATGCGATGCAACGCGTGGCGCGCGTCCGACGCCGTCGTCGCGGCCTTTTCCGAACAGCCGAATTCGCGGATCAAATGCGATGGCGGTATCAGTTCCTTCATTTCTCGAATCCGTAAATCGTCGGTGCGCGGCATGTTTCTTCTCCAGTCAAAATCTGCTCGGTAAAAACAAAAACCGCCATCGCTGGCGGTTTTGTTAGATATTCGGTTTAAGCTCTTTGTCTGCGCGCTTACCGCTTCTCCACCGCCGTTGGGCTGGGGTAGCTAAAGTAAAAATAAAACGAAAAGCGCGAAGCGGTCATGTCAGGGCCTGCCAAAAACGTGATCTGTCAGTAATAGTGCAATAAACGCGCCGGTTTGGCAAGCGAATCGCGCGCCGCGTCCCCGTCATGGTCGAAACGGCAACGCGGCCGCATCAGGCCGTGCCGCCGACCGTAACGCCGTCGATGCGCAGCGTAGGCTGGCCGACGCCGACCGGCACGCTCTGGCCTTCCTTGCCGCACACACCCACGCCACTGTCCAGACGCATGTCGTTGCCGATCATCGACACGCGATTGAGCACATCGGGACCGTTGCCGATCAGCGTGGCGCCCTTGACCGGGTAGGTCAGCTTGCCATTTTCGATCATGTAGGCCTCGCTGGCGGAAAACACGAACTTGCCGTTGGTGATATCGACCTGGCCGCCGCCAAAATTCACCGCGTACAAGCCGTTTTTTACCGATGCCAGGATTTCCTCGGGATCGCGGTCGCCGCCCAGCATGTAGGTATTGGTCATGCGTGGCATCGGAAGATGCGCGTAGGATTCACGCCGCGCATTGCCGGTCACGGGCATCTTCATCAGGCGCGCGTTCATCGTGTCCTGGATGTAGCCTTTGAGGATGCCATCTTCAATCAGCGTGGTGCATTGCGTCGGATTGCCTTCGTCATCAATGTTGAGTGAACCACGCCGGTCGGCAATGGTGCCGTCATCCACCACCGTGACGCCAGTGGCGGCGACGCGCTCGCCGATGCGACCCGAAAAAGTGCTCGATCCCTTGCGGTTGAAGTCGCCCTCCAGACCGTGCCCGATTGCCTCGTGCAACAGGATGCCGGGCCAGCCCGGCCCGAGCACGACGGTCATCGGGCCGGCAGGCGCGGGGCGCGAATCGAGATTGACCAGGGCCGACGCCACCGACTCACTGGCATATTTTTCCAGCAGCGCATCAGTGAAGTAATCGTAGCTGTAGCGTCCGCCGCCGCCGCTGGAACCCATCTCGCGCCGCCCGTTCTGCTCTGCGATCACGGTAATCGACAGTCGTACCAGAGGACGAATATCGGCCGCCAATACACCGTCGCTACGCACGACCAGCACAACGTCGTATTCGCCAGCGAGCCCTGCCATCACCTGCACCACGCGCGGATCCTTGGCACGCGCAATCCGCTCCACGCGCTCAAGCAGCTTGACCTTTTGCGTCGCATCCAGCGATGTCAGCGGATCGTGCGGAAAATACAGCGCGCGGCTGCCGCCCGGTTCGATGGTCGAGGCAACTTTCACCTTGCCCGCGCCTTGCCGCGCGATGGTCCGTGTCGCAATCGCGGCTTCGTTCAACGCACGTTCGGAAATTTCGTCCGAGTACGAAAAAGCCGTTCTGTCTCCGGACACCGCACGCACACCGACGCCCTGATCGATCGAAAAACTGCCGGTCTTGACGATGCCTTCTTCGAGACTCCATCCTTCGCTCTTCGTAAACTGGAAGTACAAATCGGCATAATCCACGCGGTGCGTAAACATCGTTCCCAGCGTCTTGATGAGCTTGCCTTCATCCAGGCCGAACGGCGTCA
>Ga0366771_1031_pt1 | contig 24741 bp, 26 predicted proteins | sample BONcelN113001C10_FD_207080 | JGI IMG/M metagenome (GOLD analysis project Ga0366771, IMG submission 207080) | Enriched cells from coal bed in the Powder River Basin, Montana, United States - BONCAT cells N11 rep2 HSBNCT.N11.300.1.C10 ...
GATAATTGTTGAAAGCGCGGTTCCATGAGATCCAACAGCAATGTTCCTTCCATGATTACGTTTCAGTATATAATAAAGAGCAGTAACATTACGTTCTTGAACTTCTTTAAGACATTCTCCGCATTCCAACTTGAAATTGAAATCCTCCCATTGTTTGCGTGAAAAGTCATTGAAGTCTTCAACCCATACATCGTCAACTTTTCGCTCCCTGAAATCTTCAACAATAGTGATTTCTAAGCTATTTTCATCCGCCAGATCTTTGACGGTGTCATATGCTCTTTTAAATGGGCTTGAATAAATGGCTTCAATATTTTTATCACTCAGTACTCTTGTCACTTTTCTGGTATCAGTCATACCTTTCTCTGTAAGAGGTCTTGTCATATCATCTTTTATTGAAAAATCAGGCCGGGCATGCCTGACAAAATAGATATTAGTTTTCACTCCATCTATAAGCGAACCATTTCTATTGTTTTCATATGCCCCAATACACGAAAGCAGAATATCATAAATATCAGGATATGTACTATCCGGCGGAAATTTATCGAACAGCCTTACCTCAGCAATTTCGTAACCGGGTAGCTCGCACAGTTCTTCTACAGTTGTATAAAATAGCCGTCCGAATGAAGAACATGAACCATCAATAACTTCATAATCGCAAATTGTTTCTAAATCCATCTTTAAAATCCCGGTTTCCTCATATAATTCCCTGAGAGCCGCACAAAGGACACGTTCACCTTCATCGATATGCCCTCCAGCCATTTCCCAAGTTGCTCTGTCTTTGTGCCTTACAAGTAGCCATTGCCCATTGTGTTTTACACAAACAACAACGAACTGTAGTCGCGCTTCATCAATATGTCCTGTACAATGATTCTTTATATGCATTTATTTACTCTCCTTGCAATAAAATAAGCTTGCATTTGTTAACTATGGTAAATAACATAATATAAAACCATCCATAATGACTAAACCTTTCTAAACAACCTTTTGTAAAGTCTCATCACAAAGTTTGGTTTTTTGCCAATCAATGTGTTGCATATGTTCTTTCTATATTCTACATCCTTCTCCTTGATTTCCAAAATACTTTTTGAAAGGTTGATATTAATATAAAGTTCAAAGTAAAGTCCATCTCTGTTATTGTCATCGTGAAATACCTTGAACATCAAATTTTCATTTTCGAAATTACCCGGATTGCCCTCTAGAGCATAGCTGGTTAACTTGACCTCTTCCACTATTTTCTTGCCAGTATTCTTTTGACCATATAAAGAAAAAAGAGCCTTAACAAATTCCTCGGATTCGGTTTCTATCAGACGTATAATTATTCCTTCATGGTAAAATGCCTTACTGTTAAAATCATTATTTATGACACCAGAAATCATATTTGCCAAAAATTCAACTTTTATGCTTACTATTTTGTTATCATATTCACCACATACTTTCACCATATGGTTTCCATTTTCAAGCTTGCAATACTCAACAATATTAAACTCAAAGTCCTGGAAGCCTTCCTCTGTATTCATATTAATAGGATTATATTCCATTGGTATACTTTGCACTTCAGGGCTGTCAGAAGAATCACTGCTATACTGCTTTGGAGATACAATGAAATCGACAAAGCTTTCAACATTAACACCTTCAAAATTATCAAAGCCTGCACCTACTAATTTATTAAATTCGGGTAAAGCATCAAACTGTTTTTCCGGCCTTAGAATCATAGTCCCAGGAATGACAGAATCAAACGGTTCCAAATATGACCCCAATCTTTCCACCACTTGAGTATAAGGTACAATCATTCTTGAAGTTGTTCTACTTAACCCAAACCATTTGCTTTTTTCCTGCATTATAAGGAGGTAGTCACATTTGGGAATAACCTCCGATATCGACTGGTTCCAAGTTATAGCAGTATACAATTTTGCTGAATCTTTTAACCTTATAATAAACAATTTAGGAACAAAGGTTGTGTCTCCCAGTTTTTCCTGAAGTTCATCCTTCTGCATTAAATATTCCCATATAAGCTTTGATAAGCTTCCATCCAAATAATAAAGGTTTGCTCCCTTTTGTTTGTAAATATCCGTTGCCCATTCGTTGCTTTTGTTCCATGAATCCATCAATTCATCAGCTTTATATTCCTTTGGTATTCCATCAGGGTTACCCTTATCCTGTGGATCTGCTATTAGCAAACCCAGTTTTTGGGAAATCTCTTCAACAATTGGCATAGCTTCATATGAAAAAAACATAGGTCTCATGTAATTAATATTGAATGTCAAGCCGATGTAATAGTAACCTTCCTTTTTTTCCCCATCTTCTTCATCTGGTTGTGTAGTCAAGTCAAAGCAGAAATAAACACCAGTATTCTCATTTTCATACCAGAATTGTGAACCCTCATTTTCCAACGCTTTTACATTGAAGAATTTTTTACCTGCAAAGTATTCTTTTATATGTCTATTTACCTCAGGGTCTTCATTCTTTGAATAAAAATATAAATCAAAGCTCACAATATAACCTCCCAAATAACTGAATTATGAATTCTCAGCCTATTCTTTTATTTCTTTTCAACTTGTAATACATTACCATATAAACAGAACTTGTAAACGGAGTTACAAATACAAAAAACAGTTGATTAATTGACGAAATAATATATTTTTTTACTGGCAAAATCGACTTGTAATCATTAAAAACATGCATATACAGTTGATAAGGAGCTAAAAATACAAAGGTTGCAACCAATACCAATATTGCTACTCTCCACAAATCACCTTTTGCTAGTTGTTTACTGATTTTAAAATATTGTTACCTGTCATTCTCTGCAACAACCATTAAAGGTGCAAATCCAAAAACAGATGCCAAAATAGTTCCTGACATGCCAAAGACAATCACTATAGTCCACTTGAAAAACAACTCCTTAATAAAATAAAATGGAGCCATCACTCCTATAATTGGTAAAAGTATTATTAAATAATATTTAATATTTACGCCCAAATATCTCCAGAATTTCTCTGAAGCTATTGCTATAGATTTTTCAAAATCGATTTTTCTTTCATTATATCTTTCAGAAATACTGACATAAATGGCTAACGAAAGCTTCATCTGATAATATATTGATGGCAATAATAATATAGCTGATATGAATTTAAGAGTAAGGATCAGTATCGTATCTTTACCTGAGCCTATACCAGCAATGACAGAATCCCTTGAAAATCCAACATTTGTGTAAAGGTGGTCAATAAACTCATTAGGATATTTGGGTCTGTACTTTACATAGTTTTCAAACCCTGCAGTCACATGTACATAAAGGCCCAACCTTCCTATAGAGGAGCGGCCTTCCAACATAGGCACATATTTTTCGGTCTTTGTATACTCAACAGTCCTGCCAAGATAAAGTCTACCAGGTTTCAGTACAAGACCTTCCTCCGGAATAGTCAGGCTCCTGGTTTTATTGTGCTTTTTCATATCCAGAACATCATCTTCATAGATTAACAGCTCATTATGCAGCCGCAGATTGTAGCTGTTTGGATTAAGAAGTTTTTCATCAAACGGCTCTATTATTATCTCATTGCCCAGCCTCTTTCTTATTTCAAGTCCCGAAAGTATCAATCAGCCTCGCCTCCAAATATAGTTCTTCATAGAAATACTTACCATATTGGATTATTATATAATATTTAAATTCAGCTTTCTACCAGGCCAGTCATTAAATTATTAATCCCTGATTACACATAAAGCACATAAAACATTATCCAATATGTTTGCGGAATTAAAGCAGATTTTATATTGCAGATTCTATATATTCTTGATCTGTCACTTTACCAAACACGCAATACCAACACCCTTTTATTGTTTCTTTTCTGATGTTGAGTATTTACCATAAAGTGGTTACTTCACTGCATGGTTCATGATGAACTATACCATGGCTCATGGAAAAATGACATACTCCCACTTGGTGGAAGGATAATTTAAAAATAACTCAGCATAAATATTACTCCACATAGAACATCAGGCTGCTTTTTCCGCCATTTTCACGCCATCTCTGCTCCTTGTGGATGTAACCACCCGATATAAGATCAGTAATGGCTCGCTTGACCGTGCTCCTTGACAGTTTCAATTCTCTTTCGATGGTACCAATCGCTGGGTAACATTTACCGTCCACGCCAGCACAGTCTTTGAGGTACATATATACAGTAATTGATATTCATATGCGAGGGTTCAAGTCCCCTCAACATCTACTAAAACCCTAAATGCATCTATGGAAAACGGGCTTCCTGAAATCGCATCAGAAAGCCCGTTAACCTGCTTGATTACTGAACAAAACGGACTTGCATCTATTTTGTTCATAAAGTATGGGAAGTTAGGTGAATATAGATGCCATCCATAGCAACAATTTGGGCGCTGATCTGAGGGCGAAACGACCGCATATTAAACCCTTGCCTGAAGTTCGATCAGCTTTGTTTCTTCTGCCAGCAAGTCTGTCAACAATCCGACTTGAATAAGATCGAAGGGTTCCAATTCATGCTTTTGCATATAATCCCATAATTTGTTCTGTTGTTGTTCTGCTTTTTCCTCAGTGTAACAGACGCAGACATAGTCCCCCCCCGGAATCAGGCGATAGTCATGATCATCTTTTACACCTGCAACAAAATTACAAAGATATCGGGGACTAAACTCGTCTCTGTCATTTTTTGAGAATATGAGCCCATCCTCATAAGTATTGATAAATCCGCTCCTGCTCACCGTGAGGTAAAGCTCGGAATAATACAAGATGTAATCATCCATTGACTTCCTATGGTTAAATGGGATGGCGACGGCAAATCGGTCGGGCAAATGCTTAAAGTAGACCTCATCATCCTTACCTGCTGTCTCGGCGTTGTGCAGCGATTTCTTTACTTCGTCAATGCCTTTAATGATATCCTCAAGGTCGTTTATTTTCCGGCGCGTCATCTCCTTGTGCATGTCCAGAAAAATCAATAAACCCTCCGAATCTTTATTCTTAAAAAACGGGATCAGGTCGTTGGGGCTGATATCCATCGTTCTGGCCGCCTTAATGATATCAAGGTAGACGAACTGGCTGATATGATAATACCTGTATCTGCTGTCTTGGTCGATGTATGACGGCTTTAAGAGACCGATCCTATCGTAAAACCTCAGCGCCTTTATGGTGATCCCCTTGATTTTTGATATTTCACCGATTAAAAAATAATCTCTTTTCATGTATTGACTCTCCCCTTAGGGTATGCATTATGATCCCATTATAAGGCAAAGTAATCCAATAGTAAAGTTGAAAATGAGACATGATGCAGAAAGGTTGGATATGATGGCTACGGATAATGGATTTGATCTGCCAAGCGCCATAAAGCTGTTTAAGCAGGGCGGCTTTGCGGAAGCGAGAAAAGCGTTTTCGCAAATTCTGGTGCTAGCTCCCGATGAAAAAAGAGCCCTTATATACGCCGGCTATATCGCGTTGCTCGAAAACCGGCTGAAAGCGGCTGAGGAATATTTGGGCAAGGCGTTCAAAGCGCTTCCCAATTCAAAGACCGTGAAAAATCTGCTGTACAACGTGTATTACAGACAGGATAATTATGCGAAGGCATCGCTTATGCTGAATTCTAAAAAGAGGAGGCAATTGGCCGGAGAGCTGGATTACTTCCGGAATCGTAAACCGTATGAGACCGTCCCGCCGGCGACGAGGACCGAACTGGACTTTCTGGTTAAAGACCCTCTGCCTTTAGTGCAGGTCGTCATCAACGGTGCCCCTCCCGCAGATTTCCTGATCGACACAGGCGGAGGCGAGCTTATCATAGATACCGAATACGCCAAAAGCCTGGGGCTTAAGGAACTCGGGTCGGAGATGGGTACGTTCGGTGCGGGCAAAAAGAGCACCGTTATAACTTCTTATATTGATTCCATTCAATTGGGCGGCCTTCAGGTAAAAAACCTGCCCGTAGTATTATTGGATACCAGAAGCTTTTCATATGAACTGTACACGAATCAGTTCCAGGTGGAAGGGATACTGGGAACAAGCATGTTCTATCATTTCTTAACAACACTGGATTATGCAAACAATAAAATCGTATTCGAGCCTCTTGATAATAGCACAGAGAGTCTACTGAAAAGCAGGCCGAATAACGAATCTTATGAACATATACCCTTTTGGATGGCGGGAGACCACTTTATGCTTGCCAAAGGGAAAGTTAATAACAGGGATGACTTGCTGTATTTTGTAGATACCGGCCTTGCGGGAAACGCTTTTACCTGTCCAAAATCCACTGTTAAGAAATGCGGGTTTACTTTAAAAAAGGAAAATAAATTTTATGGTGCAGGCGGAGGTGGTAAGATGAAATCGATACCGTTTGATATTGAAAGCCTTAGTCTGGGCGGTGTCCAAGAAAACCATCTGCACGGAGTATATGGGCCTTTCCCGCCTTCGTTGGAAAAATCTTTTGGTTTTACGATAGACGGCTTAATATCGCATGAGTTTTTTCAGAACCATACAGTCACATTCGATTTTTCCGATATGCTTTTACATATAAAGCGGGGTGTGACATGAAAAAGAAAATAATCATTGCTGTTTTGCTGCTGTTCGTTGTACTGACCGTTACAGCCTTAGTTCTAGAATGGCGCGGCTCACATCTGAGCGAAGAATATACGGCGGAGATCATTGACAGAGCGCAGCAGAAATACAATATTCCGGCTATATCGATCAGCGTCATGGACTCGGAGCAAATCCTGTATACCGTTTTCGATGGCGTAAGAGTAATTGGGACAGAGGATGGCATCACCAGCACTGATTATTTCCATATAGGTTCATGCTCAAAAGCTGTCCTGGCTTATATGTCTGCTAAGCTGGTTGAAGAAGGTTCAATCCGCTGGGATACCAAATTCCTCGATATTTATCCGGAGCTGAAAGCCGATGCACTGGAGGCCTATTCCGAAATCACGTTGGAGGACTTGCTGGCATGCCGCGCAGGTATACAGCCGTATACTTCTGGCATGGAAGAATACCCCGATCTTTCGGCGTCACAAGATAAAGAGCTTGATTTTATCAGGTATTTGCTGTCGCAGTCTCCATTGGTAAGTCAAAGCGCTTCGGGCAAATTCGAGTTTTTATATTCCAACACCAGTTATACCTTGGCTGCTGCCATGCTTGAGAAGGTTTCCGGTTTGCTTTACGAGGAATTGCTTCAGGAATATATTGTCCGGGAGCTGGGTATCGACGTGTTTATAGGCTGGCCATATGAAAAGAACAGGTTCCAGCCTTGGGGTCATTTACCAAGCATAGATAATGCACCAACGGTTATCGGCCCAGACTCCGTTTATGCTCTGAATCCTCTTATCGATCCGGCTGGCAATCTGAGTATGACAAACGAAAGCTTTACAAAATTCGTTCAGCTCCATCTGCAAGGTATGATGAGAAGTGGTACGCAGCTCAACAGCGAAAGCATTAAATACATGGACACAAAACACAGTGAGTTTTCATTAGGAGTTTGGAATGGCACACGAATCAGCAAACATTATTTCTGTTTGGACGGTACGGCAGGTACTTTCTATGCCAGGGGTGTAATAATCCCTGATTCGGATTTTGGATTTACGATCATGATGAACTGCGGCTCGGAGGAAGCGGTCGAATACATCAATATGAAGCTGATGAGGGCTTACTATAACTGGTGGTGGATGTTCTGGCTCTAAATTTGATTTTTGAAAGGATTAATCATAATGAAAAAAATCAAGAAATATTTATTGGTCGCTTTGGTTTCTGTATTTACACTCACGCTTTACGCATGTGGCAGTTCGTTTGAGTACGATAAGGATGCTGCCATCAAAAGTGCACAGGAACTAATAGAGGTAACAAACACCAAAGATTATCAGGCAGTGGTTGATATGCTGCCTGAAAACCTTCGAAACCAAATATCAGCCGATAAACTGCGAGATGCCTTAGACTCTCTTCTGTATTCATCCGGCGCTTTTGTCGAGTATAGAAATGCGACAACTACAGGCGTCACACAGAACGGCGTTAATTATATTGTTGTTGTTGTACCGTGCAAGTATGAGAAAAATACCCAAACCTTTACGATCACATATACAACTGATTTGAAAATCGCAGCACTTGAGATGAAATAATCGAGAAAATGTGCTGGTAATCGTCTTGTTTGTCTAATCACTCTGATTTTGATACAATTCAGCGGATTGATTAACGCTAAATTGTTTGATTAACGCTAAAAAGTATAGGATTTCCGCTAAATTGTGCACACCCCCATTGGTTTTTGTTTAACTGAATTTTTTAAGTTTAAAAGGCAAACGCAAGCTCATATAGAGATTGCGTTTGCTGGAATAAAGAAAACCTATTTTATAGAAATATAGTAATCAATACAGTTCTTTTTCTCGTTAATAACCTCATAGTCTGAAGTTTCAGCAAGTTCAAATCCTGAATTCGGAAGCCAAATACCATCGATATAGTCGTATACCGGTTGACTTAACTTTTCTCCATTTAATCTGTTATTAATAATATCATAATTAAAAACAGCATATTTTGCTCGTGGTATAACCTTTTTCTCCATACCGGCAGGGATATTTTTATATTCTGAAACTTCTACGCAATAAAAATAAGTGTAATTGATTTCATCATCCTGTTTGCTTATATCTTCAGGATCATAATCATATACTGCAAAAAATAAATCAGTATTTACTCTGTTTACAACGGACTCCAACATTTCTATAAATTCGTTTTTCACTTTTGCCAAAAGTCCATATTTTGTATTTTCACTTTGATTAATTTTTCTGGCAATTCCTAAGAGCAACCTCTCGTCTTTATAAATGATTTCTGGTTTCAATATAATCACTCCATTTTCATTATTTGAAAGCAAATTAATCTTTTCAAACAGGTATGGTTCTACTTGAGCTTTACGAAACCTACTTGGCGGCGCGCCATAAGCCAACTTAAAAGTTCTTGTAAACACCTCATGCGATTGATATCCATATTCAAAAGCTATTTCAGTTATACTACGTTTTGTAGTCACTACATCAAGCATAGCGTTGTTTAGTTTTCTTTTACGCACATATTCCTTCACAGAGCAGCCAACGATTGCACCGAAAACCCTATAAAAGTGCGAAATTGAATATCCTGCAACTTTTGCTATTTCATCCAATTTAACATTGCTTTTCGCGTTGTCCTCAATATAGTCGATTGCTTTTTGAAGATTGATATAATAACTCAAAAACATATCCTCCCTATTGCTTTCTAACATAAATAATACACCGTTAAACTATTAAATACTTGATAATCCTTATCATCTTTAATTTGTAAAACATTATTAACCACTCTTTATTATCCGGTCATCTATTCTTCTTACTAACGAATATGTATAAGGCGTAAAATACTTTAGCCAAAAACCGCTTGCAGTTGGGTTAAAACTCTCGAAATCTACACCACAGCGGGCATATCCCTCAGCAGCAAGAGTATTTATAAGAAATGCAAGCAGCTTCGTAAACATACCCGAGGCTGGTCGAAAGCTCTGCTTACTGCTCGCCCATGCATCCTGATTACGATATTCCGGCAGCATATATGCTCCACATATATTCATCGTTTTAGAATCCTCGCAGGCAAAGTTCTCTCCCGAAGCCATTATTTCAATAAACGCCACAGTTTCGCCGTTAATCTTTATAACAAAGAATCTTGAACCGCGCCTTTCGTTTTCCTCCTTAACCTGTTGTATATCCCGTTGAAAAAATAACGGAATAAACATCGGTGTATTCTGAAGATGTTTTATTAATTGATTTTTCAAAGGTACCACTTGTCCTATTTCATCCATAGACAATTCACAGAATATAGCTGAAGGATATTCATTAGATGCTATTGGTTCCACTCCCCTGATTGCGTCAACACATCGCAGCCCAAACCCATTCCAGAAAAAGCTCTCCACCGCTTCATTGTTATGAGCATAAAGTACAATTGCATGGCTTAATATACCTTGACCAACCCATTTCTCGGCCGCAACTTGGTACAATCGTGAGTAAATCCGACGTCTATTCTCTTTTACTGCACCATGGGCATGAATAGGAGAAAAAGTACCCAGGGTTGTTCCAAAATGATTATTCATAGGGTGGTAACAAGTCAAAAATCCTATTACTTTTCCGTCTTCTATAGCAACGGTTCCTAGGTTTAAATCTATTAATTCAGATATCATTTTGCATAAATTGCTATAGTAATCGCCTTTTAGAAGTAGTGGAACTGCATTGTATTCTTCATGATATTCAGCTAAAGCAACCTTTGCAGCATATTCTATATGATTGTGATTCATATTTTCAAATACCATTGTTAATCCTCCAATATAATAATTTCCTCTTACCTATATGGAACAGGTTTTAAAACCTGCTTCCATTACCTTGATATAGCTTACGATTTGTAATTCTTCATTAGCTTTTTCAAATCGTAAATTATTTAGAGTAAATATAATCTACTCTACATCAATACCGGGATACTCCTCTATTTTCTCACCGGTCAGCAAGAATCCGCACTTTTCATAAAACTTTATTGATCTTGCATTCCTTTGCCATACATTTAAACTCACCTGCATATAACCGCATTCACTCAAAAAATTGAAAGCATTATTCATTAATACACCCGCTGCACCCGTTCCACGCATTTCTGGTAAAATATAAAACATTTCAATATACCCGGTAGACTCCTTTTCAAATACCATACATTCACCAATAATTTTACCGTTTTTATACATTGAGAAAACCGCCCAGTTTTTTTGTTGTATAAAGTAGTCCAGCTTGCTGTTGTCCAATTCACTCGTGAAAATGCCGTTATGCCTATTAATAAAGGCTTTCTGCTCCTCATCTGACTGTAGTAAATTTCTCTTGACTGTACATCGAGAAGGAGCTTTTTCTTTATGGTTACTAATAATTTCAGCCTTCATAACTAACACAGCATCATTATTTACAAAGCCCTTGCTAATCAGAAAATCAAGTTTATCTTTTTGATCTGCCATAGCTCCTCCATATATCCTCACACTCAGTCCTTTCCAAAGCTCGTCTTTAAGCAAATATGCTCTTTCTAAAGCACTTTTAAATAAAAGCTCTCTTACTGATTCTTTTTCGTTTTCAATTATTTGAGGCACTTCAAGGCTTAAGAATATGTTTCTAGGTTTAGCATAGCAAGTGTGATAATTTTCATATGCCCATACATATGAATGAGCAATATATTCGTTATTGCTGCCTAGTGCTAAAAAGATATTTTCCTTTTTATTACCATGCATGTCTTCCTGCGGATTTACAATTTTTATACTCATATTTTTCTCCCTTCAAATGACATTAATTTTACATATCATTGAATCATATCCCGGCCACTCCTCTGCCAATATTGCATATGAATATTCATCCCACCATATCGGATCTCCCGAGGCTATTTTCTTAAAAGTCACACATTTAATGGAATGCCCCTCTCGTCTCATTTTGAGACGCTCTAATAACTTCCACGAAGGTTCGTTTTCCGGACTACATTTTGCTACGACCCTATGAATACATAAATTTCCAAATCCATATTCCAATAAACCTTTACATGCCTCTGTTGCATATCCATTTCCATAATAATCATTATTGAAGATATACCCCAATATCCAAGTCCGGGATTCAATGGGTTGAACCTGATTAAAATAGACATGGCCTATCATTTTTCCTGTACTCTTTAGTTCAACAGCCCAGAAACTATTCCCACTGGAAAACTCTACTGCCTTTTTTCGTAAACTCTCTTCTGAAGAATCCCATGAACATTCAAAAATCATAACTCTCTCTTTTGAAATGTATTCTCGAAGATCCATCCAATCTTCAGGTTTGAAATTTCTCACCATAAGCCTTTCTGTCTCAATAATTGTCATCCTTTTGCACCTCCGCACAAATCGCAATCCAGTCTCCGCCCTCAGTAAAGCTGCTTCCTATAAGGTCATCCCACACATGCTTAATTTTAAAGCCTGCTGCAGTCAGTACAGAACTGATTGAATCAAAAGAATAATCATGAAACCAGTTTCTATAAACTTTGGCTTCCTGATCATCAATAACAACATACTGGTCTAACCACACGTCTTCCTCAGGATAGTCAAAACCCTGTTCAAGCACCAGATGATTCCCTGGACGCCAAAACCCTTCTTCACTTATGTACCAACCATTCTTTAGTCCCCTTTTCATTCTTAGTGACCTTGTTGTTACATCAAAAATAAATATTCCACCTTTTTTCAATGCCCTATGAATTAATCTTAAGAGGCGGTCTCTCATTTCATCGGAAAAAACGTTAATTTCTCCATACACCTGAATGACTGCATCAAATTCTTCGTTATAATCCATGTCAAAAAAATTCATACAATGATATTCAATTTTTGACCCATGTTGCATGGGCGAGCAGCAAGCATAGCTTGCGACCAACTCTGTCTGGGCAGCTCTTTTTTCAGCATATTCGATAGAACGTTTTGATATATCAAGTCCTACAACGCTGGCTCCAGCCTGACATAGCCTCTCAGCATAAAGCCCTGGCCCACACCCAAGATCAAGCACCTTCATCTCAGGCTTCAATATTTTTGATCCAAACAAATGTCTAACTGTTTTATCTATAGTATCAGGCTTCCGGCTTGCTGCATCGTGATTTGGGTCGAGATGAGCCTCCAGCATACTTTTAGAGATATGAATATCATCCCAGAATTTTGGTTCTCCGGGCTCAAATAGCAACGGTTTAGGATTTATTTTCAACAAACTATCAAGCAACACTCTCATAGTTCACTCTCCTTAAAACTCAATATTTAAAAGTCTGGTCTTGGTCATATAACTGGCACTCTCCGGCATTGGATCTACACCCGCTGCAATCTCCTTTCGATTTTATAAAACATATCCTGATGACCTTTAAAATCATGCAAACCAGTACATGTCATTCCAATCTTCTCCATAACTCTCATAGAAGCCTTGTTTTTGGGATTAACCATACCATATATTAGCTTAATATCAGTTGATGCAAATGCCGATTCAATAACAGCCTTTCCAATTTCAGTTGCATAACCGTTTCCCCAAAAAGGTGTACCAAATTGCCATTCAAGTTCAGGTTGTTTAGGCAAATATGGATTCAAACCTGTCAGCCCAATTATTGAATTAGCATTTTTCAAAACACAAGCCCCGTGGTATAGATCAAGGGTTTTAAAATTCTTATCCAGTATAAATTTTATATATTTAACTGTACGCTCAATAGTCCATGGCGTATCATTTGTGTATATATGCACCCGGCTATCCGACATAATATTGTAAAGTTCTTCCACATCATCAAGTTCCCATTGCCTAATATAAAAACGTTCAGTCTCTAAATAAATATGACTCAAATGAAACACTCCTATCTTATATTTATATTTTTATTAGCGGATACCTTTATAGAATTCCTTTTGAAACTTTGCAATCTGCTTTCCCCACTGCTTCTCCTGAAGACGCAGTTTACCTTCTTTTTTAGCCTCTAAATGTGCAAGCTCCTTTTGTAGCTTTAACCAGCTTTCCCACCTTTTCATTTCAAGTTTTCCGGTGTCAATTGCCTGTCTGACAGCACACCCAGGTTCATTCCCGTGTTTGCAGTCATAAAAACGGCAGAGCTTTGTCAGTTCCTCAATATCACCAAACATAGCCTCCATACCGGTATCTGCCTCCCACAGAGATAACGAGCGCATTCCCGGCGTATCCAGAATCAATCCTCCACCCGGTAAAAGCAGAAGTTCCCTATGAGTGGTTGTATGCCTTCCCCGACTGTCATCCTCACGGATTTCCTGTGTCTTCAAAAGCTCTTTCCCTGCCAGCGTGTTAACCAATGTAGACTTGCCAACACCCGAAGAACCAAGCAATGCAATGGTTTTCCCCGGAGCAAAGTACTTTCTTATCTCCTCAATCCCTTCTCCCGTTACACAGCTGATAGCATGAACATCCACCCCCGGCGCAGTATTATATACAATAGCCGTTTTATCCGCCACATCATCACAGCAATCGGCCTTGGTCAGTACTACAACTGGTACTGCACCACTTTCCCATGCCGCAATTAGATATCTTTCCAGCCTTCTCATATTAAAATCCCTGTTTAGTGACTGGATAAGAAAAACCGTATCAACATTTGCTGCAACAATTTGCTCTTTTACTTCAATTCCGGCAGCAGCTCTTGAAAACTTTGTTTTCCTCGCCAGAACAAAATGTACCTGGGTCGATTGAGCATCAGGTGAATGCTCCGGGCCGCACGGGCGATCAGCAGACCCAGTCTGCGACAAACCCAGCGCTACCCAATCGCCAACTGACAATTGCATATCATCAAGCTTTCTCACCGGCCTGTTAATGAGAAGTTCCCCTGCATTTGAAATAACCCGAAGCATTTGACCATAATCTGCAATTATTCTTCCAGGCTGTATAGGCAAGTAGCAGTCTTTGCCAGCGGTCATCCCGGAATATATCCCATCAATAATGTTTTTCTTAAATTCATTATCAAAATATTTATCCCATCCATAATCATTTATTATCATTATTCAGATCCATCCTTTATCAATTTCTTTTCATCCTGTCTACGTTTCTTTTTGTTCTTCATATAATTGTCCTGCACCCTGGTTCGAGGATTTATTATCCAACCACCACGTATACTCTTTATATAATCAAAAATGCTTTTCTTTTTTATCATAATCATCACTCTCCTAAGCTCTATATAATTACATTCTGAAACCTAAAAGGCATATAAAAAACCCGCAGATAACGACCACCTGCGAGTTTCTATGGTAATGAAAGCAATAAAAAAACACGCTACCATTGCGTGCCGACAATTTGCTTTATACGCTATTCAGGTTGCTCGAAAGAAGCTGCATAGGCAACACAATCAAAACCTGTAAAACGTGTTCCTGTGTACCTGTGCCAATATTTAGTTAACCAAAACCACCTCAACATTTTTTACAGACATTAAAACAACTCCTTTCGCACATAAAATTTATACTTGCAGTATGCTGCAGCAATTTTATTATATGTACAATTCCAAACATTGTCAACCAAGACTTTTTGCTTTAATTTGTTTTAGTTAAAAACATTAAATATAGCAGTAAAATTGTAAAACTTTTAAATTCATATATGAATTGTTTTCTGACCAAAACAAAAAACACCCGCAACTAATGCTTCATATGCATTTACTATACCACCAGTATTTACTATACCTGAAAGCTGAGGTAAAGGTTTGATATTTTGTATTATCTCTGTTTTTATTTCTTCTGGGGAAAGATTATTATCATAACTAAACAATAGAGATGCCGTACCTGTCACATAAGCTGCAGCTGGTGATGTACCACTTACTGAACTGTAGCCATTTGCTGGTATTGTACTCAATATATTGACTCCGGGAGCAGCAATATCAACTTTTGAACCATAATTCGAGAATGTTGCCAGATCTCCTTTATTATCTATTGCTGCAATAGAAATAATATTAGGAAGACCAAACGCCGCAGGATAAAGAAGGCTTGTTGACAGATCAATACCGCTATTTCCAGCAGCACACACAAATAGCATATCAGAAGCCTGCATAGCATCTTTCAATGCCAGATTTTCTACATCTCCACCCCAGCTGCAATTCATTATTTTTACTCCAAATGCTTTTGCATATTCTATTGCTTCGATAACATCTGAAGTATATCCATAGGTACCATTGATAAACTTAAGAGGTAATATTTTCACATTTGGAGCAACTCCAACAATTCCGTTGTTATTCATCCCTGCAGTAATAATTCCCGTAATTTGTGTGCCATGCGTATCATCTCCAGCTTAGTCAAATACTGAATTATCCTGATTAAAAAAATCCCATCCGCTTATATCGTCAATATATCCGTTGTTGTCATCATCGATTCCATTTCCGGCAATTTCATCAGGATTAAAATATACACTATCACTAATGTCGCAGTGGGTGATATCTATACCAGTATCTACAATACCAACAATAATGTCACTATTTCCCTCTGTAACGCTCCATGCGTTTACTGCATCGATGTCTATTCCAGCTACACCTGCTTGCCCGTATACAGCTTGACCAACATTCTGTAATGCCCATTGCTCATTGAATAATAGGTCACTGGGAATAGAATTTGGGGTTAGCATATAATTTGGTTGCGCATATTGAATAGAATTTGGGGTTAGCATATAATTTGGTTGCGCATATTGAATAGATTTGTCATTATTTAATTTATTCAATACTTTATTTATGTCATCACAATCATCAATTTCTACAAGTTCCAGTTTTAGATGCGTAACCCTGTTTTTCAAATGTAATTTTGACAAATGAAGGTCATCTTTTGTTTTACTTCTTATATTGGCAGCCATATTTAGATCTTTATATTTAATCAAAATTTCTTTTTGCTTTTCTGGTTTTATGGGAACAGCGTTCTTCAGATATACGCTATCCGTTACACTTTGAGGTTCTTCCTGTACATCGGAAACTATAACAGGGATTTGCAAATCTTCAAGTAGAGCACCATATATCTCTCTAACTCCTTCAAGATTTCCATTTGCTTGCTCTGCATATACACTTATAACTGATGTAAATATGGTTGAAAATAAAAGTGTAAAAGCAAGAATTATCGATAGTAACTTCCTTGATTCTGCCATTTCTTATTTCCCCCTCTGTTAATGAATATTGATTGCATTTTAAGTAAATTAATTCTTTTTGGATAATTATGAAACACATACCATAACTGCTTTAAGTTACTATTGTATTATAATACATAAATGACATTTATTCTTAGGATGTTTGTCTCATTTATTATAGGTATAAATACCTATTTATTTTTATAATAAGTAATTAAGGGTTATAAGAATTATTCTAAAAAGGTTTGCAGAACTTAATATGACATTGGGGACGCAAAGTGTTTATTTTTAAACATCCAATGTCAGCAGAAGGTTTGGCATAGGCTATCAAATCGAAGATAACAATCTGGCTTAAAGTATAAACAATACACATGGAATGAAGCTTATAAATAATTGATACTCATCACCAAGCCAGTATCAAGATCGGACTATAAAGTGGACAGGGTGGAGTGCTTGTCGGGGGCAATGGTCTGATAGATAGAAATAGCATAGCAATCCAAGAGACCTTTAAAATTACACTTAACATGAAATACAGGGATACTTCCACCCTCAATTTGAGGACTGAAGCAAAAGATGCCTTATCAACTATTTCCCCGGACATGATTAACAGGACTGACTTGATATAGGCCGACAGAGGTAAAAGGTTTGGCAGCAGCGATGTCTTGACCGAAGGCATTATTAGAAATTTGATGTTCCCGCCATCATCCAGGCTGCTAGGAGATGCCTTGCCCTCTAGGAAATATGTTATGGTCACCGGCATGGATCTGAAGTTGGCATTGTAGTGACAAGCTCTGGTGGAAGATATAGGAGTAGTAAATGGCGAAGCCTGGTCATTGGCAATGGCTAGTCATAATATATTTTTTCATAAAACATCGTCCGAACCGTCCATATCGTCCTATACCAGTTAAACTACATACTGGACGGTTTTTATTTTTTTTGTATGGAATTCACTGGATTACGCCATCATTCAGGCTGCCCAGAAGATACCTTACCCACCATATTATAAAGTATGGGTCATACACATGGAACTGATGTTGGCATGGTAGTAAAAGGTCATGGTGGATGATATGGGAGTGATAGATTGTGCAGCCTGGTGGGTGGCATATGCAATATTATCAAATGGTATGCACAACGAACAGCTTCTTAACAGCTTTAACTGGCAATATTTCTATAAATAATAAAACTCTGTTTTTACCAACATTTTGTAAATAAAAATTTGACAGCTTCATAGGTTGCCCCTACCCTAAAGACTTTTTCCACCTTTCTTGACCTTCAGGTATTGTGGGCGCAGCTTTCTCACCTTCATTGTTTTTCCAGTTTCCTTATCGAACAGATATTGTCGACCCTTACTATCTGTGTGCATGGTATAGGTTTTAAACCCGTTTTCCTGCGCCCATTGCTCCATGATACCAGGTTGTCCATCCATGCGCCGTAGGTCACTTGCAAAGCCGAAAAACATACTGAGAAAAATGTGTATTTTAGTATTCATGTATTCCCATAGAAAATCTTCGATATTATTCCCAATAGGCTTATCCAGCGTGAGAGTCTTTAGGTAATCCTTGGTGTAGAAATAATCTTTGCAACCCCACTTGTGACCATCATACTCCTTGTTATCTGAACACTACATGCAGATGCTGCAAACAACGGCAGCCATCATGGCCACAAAATCACTGTCAGATAAGAAAGTGTTGGAGTTTATCAATGAGCTGCTGCCGATCCCAGAAAACGCTGGGCAAACCCAGGCCAACAACATTGACCTTGTCCGCACTGACATCAAGCTTCGTTATCATGAAGCAACTGATCTTCAATTTGTGCCAAAGAATGCCTGGCGGCTAATAAATGCTGTAAGTGATGCTGCAACTCACATGAAGCCCTTAAGGAGGACGGAGACGTATCAGGAAAATATGTTCTCGAAGACAGTAAGTGAGGGTAACCCGTTGATTGATAAGGCTTATGAGTTGTTGAGGGCAATATAGGAGCAGAGGAGCTACATGAAAGTGTGACTCCTTATTTTCAGGCTACTAAAATCCTTTAATAAAAGTGTATTGACCAATCATTCCATTTTTCACGAGATTCATATTCACCAGATATTACTTTTTCTCTAGTAGCATATGTATATATAGAAGAATCCCATTTTCTTTGATATCCACTTCCAAATCCCATCAATTTAGCCATAATAAAGTATTGAGCTAGGTTTCGTATACCTTGGTATTTCCAGGCAATTATGTTAAACAAGTTACAAATCATTGAACCAACTGGATTAAAAGCACCTATAACCCCTTGATTATTTTTACTAAAGCAAACGTATGATGTAGTTGTATAATGTTTTTTCAATTCCTCAATCATTTTTTCTGGCAGTTCATTTTCTCTTAGCCGTCGATTTGCTTTATAAGGGTGAATTGGGCAACCCTTACTGGCTATCCATGTTGCTAAATCTGATATACAAATTAAATCAATCATCTGCCTAGGATGATTAACATAAAGCTCATCATACTTTAATATATTTCTATGTATTAGTTCTATTGGATTGGATTTTGAATTTTTCCATGAATGTGAATGAGCTAATAATCCAAAAATAATAGGACTGTTTAGTTCTTTATAACGCGAACCTGCCCTTGAGGGTATTAATTGCTTAACCTTTATCGTATTTTGTATGGCTCTTTTTATATGTTCAGGCCTTAATGTTATCTTACACTCAAACGCAGCTACAACACCGCCTGCTAGATAGAGTTTCTTGTCAAGCAAATGTTTTGGATATTTAGGACTTAGAATTAAAATATCAATTTGTGGGCTTGCATTACCATCTGCATTAAGTATTCTCCCTTTTGTTACGACTTGGTAAGATGGAGGAAGCCAATTGCGTAATAAAGATGCCCAGTTTTCTTCTCCTTGGTCCCCTGCTGTCCCTGGATCTTCTTTAACTCTTTTATATATACGTATATACTCCTTTGCCATACTATCCATGGCATCTTTTAAGTAACTATGTAATTCATTATTGTTCAATAATTATCACCCCTCGTACATTTTGAGTTTTGTATCTATTTTATCTTTCAATTTATTACTTTTCAATGATTAGGAGAATAACAAACATGGAAAAAGAAATCAAAGCAGTCGCCTATACCCGTGTTTCATCAAAGGAACATTACTTACCCTCTATGTTATGACTAGAAACAATACTTGGTGTTTATTGGTCGTATAAATACATACAACCGTCATAAAGTAACAGATTACCGTTACATGGTAATGTATTGAGTATATTTATCTCCCAATTCCCGTTATTATTTTTGATGGAATAAAGATGCGCGTCATTATTCTGGCTGTGGTCATAGCCAACCGATAAAAACTGATTACCATCATAAATAATATTTCTAAATAGATTAACATTCCCCATTTCGATTTCATTCCACTGGAGTCCATTTTCAGAAACAAGAACACAGTAGTCTAAAACGGAATCAGTATCGACATACGGGTTTTTCCCGCAATAGCGACGTGCTGTTGCCAGATAGGTATGACCATTAGTAGCAATGTTATCCAGGATATAATCCTTCGTAACCACTTGATTGTCAATATTCCCGATGATATATGTCACAGGGGTATAGTCTGTCCAGCCTTCTTTTGAATACGTGTATCCGTAAATAACGGCCCCATCTTTATTATTAATCACAGCGTTTGAAAACAGCTTCCCATCGTGAACAATTGACCAGTCAATACCATTGGAAGATGACAGTATAGCCCAACCATTTACTCCGTAATATAAACCATTTCTGTAAAACATGGTAGTAAAATTGTAAGTACCCTCTTCTCTTCCAGACCTCCATGTAGCTCCACCATCCTGCGTGAAGTTTAAAATGTTGGAGTTCGATGAAATAAATAACGTATCGTTCACAACGAATAATCTAAAAAATAGACCTAGTTGTGCTATATTACAATTGGAATTAAGTTCCGAAAAACTACAAACCTTTTCCCAATTAAGTCCGTCATCAGATTTTATGAGTTCTACACTATCTTTTATTCCATATATCTCGTCATTGTATTCAACAACCAAACCATACCTCTCGAGAATAACAACTGGTAGATTGCCATTCGTTTTTTCATTTGATGTTTCAAAGCTTGTTTCTAACATCGTTGTTTCAGACGAAGTTGTTACTGTCGAATCAGTTTCAATAGATGCCGTTTGCGTTGACGTTTCTGTTTCATTCGTTGAACTCGGTAATGTATTATCAGCTTCATGCAATATTGGTTGAAAAGCATTAGTTTCTGTGGTATTAGCATTGTCATTTTGGGTGGATAAAGTGGGTGATTCTTGTGATTCACTGGTAGCTATTGCAACATAATTGTTTTCTAATGTGTCGATAGATTCTCTATGAGATTCGGATGTTATCTGCTCATACTTCGTTTCCTGTAGCGTAACAGTTGAGATTTCATTATCTTTCTGCATACATCCAGAAGTGAGTATTATAAACATTGTTACAAGCATTAGAAACATTTTTTTAGAGTTCATGCATCATCCCTCCTATAAAACTATTATATCTACCATTTTAATACATCTATTTATGAATTCCAAATTTTTCTTAAAGGAGTTGGCAACATGGAAAAAGAAATCAAAGCAGTCGCCTATGCTCGTGTTTCCTCAAAGGAACAGGCAGAAAAGGAATTATCCATCCCCGCCCAGCTTGAAGCAATAAGGAATTACTGTAAGCAGAAAGGCTGGAAACTTGTACATGAATACATCGATGCCGGTAAATCTGCAAAAACAGACGAAAGACCAGAGTTTCAAAGGATGGTCGCCATGGCAAAGAGACCAAACAGAGGCTTCGATGCAATCATCGTCCACAAAATTGATAGATTCTCAAGAAACAGAGATGATCATGTTATCTACAAAGCATTACTTAAAAAGCTTGGGGTCACTGTCTATTCTCTGACAGAGCAAACAGATCCAGAGACTCCACACGGCTTCCTCCTGGAAGGCATTATGGAAGTAATCTCAGAATTCTACAACATGAACCTGAAGAATGAGACAATGAAGGGCATGAAGGAAAATGCCAAACGAGGTTATCACAACGGCGGTCAAGCTCCATATGGTTTCAGAGTATCAAGAATTAAAGACAAAGGTGGAAAACTTAGGACAATCTGGGTTTTGGGTTCTTCAGAAGAAGTGGATACTATCCGCAGGATATTCAATCTATATGTTCGTGAAAACAAAGGTTATAAGGCCATTGTAAATATCCTGAATAATGAAAACAATCACTAGTCCTAGAAATGGTCTCTGGAGCTGGACTACAGTCTGGCATATCCTCCATAACGAAGCTTATATTGGTCAAAAAGTATGGAATAAACATGATTATGGTAAAGGTAAGAAAATCAAATCTAAAGACGAATGGATAATCAACGCGGACTCACAACCCCCAATTATTGACAGAGATACATTTAATGCAGTGCTTGAAAAGAGTAAGGAGCGAAATCCAACTGATGCGGCTTTGCAGGACCTTCTTTGTATATTCTCCGTGGAATGTTCAAATGTTCAATGTGTGGTATGAATATGATTACTGGTTCAAATAGTAAATATACAAGAGGCAAGACTCGATATTATCATTGTGGAACATATCATAGAAAAGGTTCAAAGGCCTGCAAATAGAATCAAACGTTCAAAGAAAAAATCGAATCTGCAGTATTAAATGCCATGATAAGAGAATTCTCAGTTCTTGGTTATCCGGGCAGTCTGGAGGAAGAGATCCGAAAATACATAGACTTCAAAAATCGTGATATCCTTTTCGATATAGCAAAAACAGAAGATGAAATAAAATATCTCAGGAAAAGGATACAACTTGCATCTACAGAAAATACTAATAATGTCAAAGAAAAGTATTTAAGTGAGTACATTGAAGAGATAGAGAGTGATGCAATTTCACTTGAACAAAAGCTGGACGTATTGCGGAAACAAATCATCAATCCTGAATGGGAAACAGGAATTTTAAGATTGTCCGAAATGAAATTAAAAACTTCGTTATGAGCATCCTTGTACAAACCCCTGACCAGCAGCACAAAATACTGAAACAATATGTAAAGCTAATCACCGCCGATTTATCTCTCGGTGGGTATAAGCTGATCTACCAAATAAAAATACCTGAGACTTTATCAAGTGGCAGCAATATTATTCTCGAAAAGACTTTCTTCGTATTTGATTAACAGTAACAATGTGATCAACCGTGTGTGTACTGTATCGGGATTTATGGTCTTCTAAATGCTTCATAATTTAGCCTCTACTTACGAAGCCTTTAAACAGCCAAATACTAGTAGTGGTAACAAAATAAAACTTACTTGGACAAAAAAATCCAAGTAAGTTTCCACATTTTGGTGGAGGCGAGGGGAGTCGAACCCCTGTCCGAAACCATATCCTCCAGCGCTTCTACGGGTGTATCCCTCAATTTAACATTCCTGACGCGCATCTCCCAAGGGCAAGATCTACGCTACCGTATCCTTTAATCACTTTTGCTGCTCAAGGCTACCACAACAACAGTTTCAACGTTTAACCTTCCTACGCCGAAGGCCTGACTTAATGACGCCGGCTACCTCAGGTGCAGAAACCTGAGACCAACGGATGGCATAGCCTAAGCGGCAAATGCCAATTCTTGATTAAAATTATTCGTTTTAGCGTTTAATTTTATTTTCTCGTTTTTTAAGAGGCCAACGAGAATCCTCTACCCGCTACCCTGGTTCCAACAATCCCGTCGAAACCAATACGCCCCCATGTATATAATGTAAGGGGAGAATGTCCCCTTTTATTATCAATGTTCCTACTCTCTTGCGCTTTCCTTAAGCCTTCGGTCTATTTCACGTTTTGCATCCCTTTCGGCAATGTCTTCACGTTTGTCATAAAGCTTCTTGCCTTTGGCAATACCCAATTCCAGTTTTACCTTACCACGTTTGAAGTACAACTGCAGCGGCACCAATGACATGCCCTTCTGCTGAGTATAGCCTATAAGCCTGTTAATTTCTGCTTTATGCAGCAGAAGCTTCCGGTCTCTCAGAGGATCCTTGTTAAATATATTCCCCTGCTCGTATGGACTTATATGCATTCCGTTCAACATCACTTCGCCGCCGGTAATCATGGCAAAGCTCTCTTTCAGGTTTACCTTGCCCTGCCTGATAGATTTCACTTCAGTACCTGACAGGACGATTCCCGTTTCAATGGTCTGCTCAATAAAAAAATCATGCCTGGCTTTTTTGTTTTGAGCAATTATCTTTATTCCCTCTGTTGCCATTACATTTTACCTTCCGGGATACGTACATTTACCGATAAAAATAACCCTTCTACAAGGGCTTTTAAAATCGGTGGCTTCAAGTTCCTTATTCATTATACCACGTATTGCCCGAGTGTCAAGCTATGAGCATCAATATCTTGAGCTATAACCACTTCCTTTTTTCCGAACAAAAATAGCATGCTTACTGCTACCAGCGCCATTAGAGCAAGAAAAGTCAACGGCATAAAGACGGTTGAAATAAGTGTAAGTACCTTCATTATTTCATTCATCCTCCTGCTGGTTTTCATGCTTTTTATGTGGACTTATATCCCAGAATATAGTCTGCTGCCGCCTCGTATCCACCTGCTGCCCTGAAGGACTCTCCTACTTTTCTGCTTGCAGCTTTATAGGAGGCATCTCTCAAAATTTTATCCACTGATTCTTTTAACAACTGTGGCGTAATATCCTCCATTTTCAGGCTCAGTCCCGCTCCCACTGCAGCAAGCTGCCGGCTGACCATGAATTGATCATTTGCCTGGGGTATAGCTATGACAGGTACTCCGTAATACAGGGCTTCATTTACACTGTTTAGCCCTCCATGACTGATAAATATGCCGGTTTTTTTCAGAACATCCAGCTGTGGAACATATCTCTTTACTATAAAGTTATTTGGAATCCTGCCAAGCTCGGCTATATCGGTTTTTTGCCCAATGGACAGTACTATTTTATAATCAGTTTCTGTAAACGCTTCAATACACTTTTTATAAAATCCTGCAAAGTTATTGTTTATAGTACCCATGGATATGTACACCACAGCTTTCTCCTCCAGTTCCTCTATCGGAAAACCTATGGTTTCGTGCCTCTGGGCTATTGATGCTCCAACAAATTTAAAGCTGTC
>Ga0366771_1034_pt1 | contig 24161 bp, 30 predicted proteins | sample BONcelN113001C10_FD_207080 | JGI IMG/M metagenome (GOLD analysis project Ga0366771, IMG submission 207080) | Enriched cells from coal bed in the Powder River Basin, Montana, United States - BONCAT cells N11 rep2 HSBNCT.N11.300.1.C10 ...
ACTATCGCGTACCGTCCGGCAGCCCCATCAAGGCCGAATGGCTCAAGCGCAAATTCGTGCGTTCCGCGAGCGGCCTTGCCATCACGCTGCGCGATATCAGCGAGTCCAAACGCCACGAACGAGAGATGTCAAGGCTGGCGACCGAGGACGGCGTTACAGGTCTGCGCAATCGTCACTGGCTGATGAACTATCTCCCCGGCGCCCTGGCCAGCGCGCGGACCAACGCCAGCATGCTGGCAATTCTTTTTATCGACCTGGACGATTTCAAGAACGTAAACGACTCATTGGGGCATTCTGCGGGCGACCAACTGCTGCGCGAGGTCGCAACGCGCATTGCGATGCGCCACGCTGTTGAAGGCAGAGAAGGAGGAGTGCATGTCGGTCCACTTAATTGAGGCAGTAAGATTGAACGACGCCGGGCGGGTGGAGATGGTTCGCTGGGGCAGGGGCCATCGCAAGGCGGACGGCTCGGCCGGCTGGGAGGCGGTTACGGTTGAACAGGAAGTCAGTCTGGTGGTGGACGCGCTGCATTTCGGTGATGAAGTGGCGACCGCGTTCAAGGTTGGTAACGACCTGGTGCTCGGGCCGCGTGTGCATATCGTCATCCCGGAGTATGGCATCGAAGACATCGACACCATCGATCATGATGTACCAGGACGCACGCTGGCGGATTTGCCGCGTTTTTAGGCCGGAACAAGAGGACAACGGATGGAAGCAGTCATTGGAAGTGATTTGTCGAGGGATGAACTGGATGCACTGGATCAGATCGGCAACGGCCTGAAGGACGGCCGGCCGTCCGCCTGCGTTGCGCGCAACGTCAAGCGGCTGGCCGGGCTGAAGTATGTGCAGTATGCAAAAAACGGCAGTCTGGGGATGACCGACAAAGGAAAGCAGACGCTGTTCCTCAAGCGATGCATCGACGGCTTACGCGCGGTATCGCGGGATACACCGAACGAAATGGCAGCGGATGTGGCGGGTTTCCTGGCGAAGAAGGGGCATATTGCCGCGAGATCGGTCGGCGACGGGTTCGAGATTACGCAAAAGGGTCGCGAGTGCCTGGCCGACATCGAGGCAAGTAGCGCGAACGCCAAGTGACAGCGCCGTGGTATCCGCGGCTACTCTCTGGACGATTCCTGTCCGAACACGTAGAGGCTGCACAAAGTCGTGGCTGCACCAACGTGACTGAGTGAACGGGGCAAGGCAAAACGCGGCCCTGGAACCGAAACGCAGCGCACTGAATGCAGTAATCCCTTGCCGTGAAACGGTCGCCCTAGGGCAACCACCGAATGCGAGGATGGAGAAGCCGACGGTATCGTCTTTAACGTCGCCGTAATCCGGAGCCGGGTGCTGGCTGGATCGATTCGCGCGGCGACTGCTCCAGCGCGTTGCGCACCTTGGCGCTCAATCGCGCCGATGCGTACAGAGCCTGGGCTGCTTGCGGATTCCGAGCAACGCCTGTGGTGTCGGCATGTCTACAGTGTCTGACGCCACGGATGGCGGAAATGACTTTCTCAAATGGCTGATCATTTGCTTAACGTTTCCCGGTCCCGAAATATACGGATGTGTTCCAGCCATGTCTCCCCGGCTTCCCTTTCCGGTTGGCCATAAATCACGCCATCACACCGTGTGGGACCAGGCCGACGGGATCATGGCGCACCTTTGGCTGGCTGCGGGTAGCTCTTGTCAACGTCAATCGGCTGTGCATAGATCGAGTCCCAAGTCTGTTCGTGTAAGTCGGCAATCCGTTTCGCCATTTTTTCGTTACGCAGCACGATTTCCAGGTTGCGGGAGTTATCCATGTAGCCACCTGCCCAGTTGCTGGTTCCTATCCACGCCACTTGGCCGTCAATCGACATGGTTTTGGTATGGATCACACGGGCGTAAGGGATGAAGCCGGTACTGGCTTGTGGCAGCGTAACGATTCTGATTTCCACGCCCGGCACCAATGCCAGGCTCTTTAGATAGTAAATCGCCGGCTTTTCCGTATTCCAGTTCGATACCATTAGCTTGATTCTGACGCCGCGTGCCGCAGCGCTACGGATCGCATTGTCGATCACCGCGTAGTAAGGCCGTGTGTGGTTCGGGCCGTAGCCCAAAGGGGCATAGTCGAGCAACTGCACACGAACTTCAGACTTGGCGGCCGCCAGCAGCTTTGGCAATTCGACCTCGGAATCACCGACACCGTCAGGATCGAATGCATTGGGACTGGCAAGGAGTAATGCCTTTTTTGATTCGTCTACCGGTGAAGCCGCAACACGAACACGGGGCACTATCTTGCCTTGCGCAAGCAATTCTTGTGCATGCCAGTCATATTCAAAAATCTGCTGCAGCTGCTTGACGATGGCCTGGTCGGCAATCTTCAATCCGGTTTCGTGAATATCCGAAAAAGAACGCCAGTCGAAGTTCTGCGAGCCGACATAGGCTGCTGCGGCATCCACCACAAAATATTTGGCATGAATAATGCCGCCGGTTAGCTTCGAGTAATCGAGAGTGCGGAACTCCAGATTGGGGATGCGGGAGAGTCGTTCGATGGTTGCCTTATCAGATATCGGTTTTCCCTTTTCTTCCATCAGGAATCGGATTTTGACGCCACGCCTGCCGGCCGCTTCCAGATGCTCAATGACGCGATCGAACGTTTCACCGGGTTTGGCCGCGACGTAGAATTGGCCGAGCACAATTTCCCGTTTCGCAGAATCGAACATCTCGCACCACACTTGCACTGGTTCGCGTAGGTCGGGTGTCTCGAGGAGGGTTTCCCTTGGCACCGTATGTACGAGTTCAAACCCCGGAATGGAGACCTCTGCCCGTACCGGCATCAGCTGGGCGAACAGAATGACCGCGGCGGCGGCTAGCTTGACTGCGCTGCGATGCATGTTGTCTTCCTGTGAAAGAAAAAAGGATGAATCAATGGATGCGCACGATGCGGCCTTCGGTGAGTTCCTTGCCGGCTGGACGTCCGTCGCGTTCGGATGTCATCAGGTAGTTGCCGAACGCGTCCAGATCCTTGATTTCGGTGTCGATGCGGTCGGTGCCTTGCCTCAGTTGCTTGAGATTGTCGCCGCCTTGTGCAAGAAAACTGTTGACCGTGATTCGATACCGGCGCTGCGGGTCGAGGGGGATGCCGTTTACTTTGATGCTGTCGCGCAGCAGGCGCTGCCGCGGCGCGCGGCTGGCATCCCAGCGATAGCTCAGACCGTCCGAGACCTGCAGCATACTGCCATTGGCGAGTGGATTTTCCGTCATCCGAGGCTGTTGTTCGAGCAGGGCGAGGAGTTGTGCTCCGCTGACAGACATGACGACCAAGGTATTCCCGAACGGCATCACGGTAGTCAAATGCGCGTAATTGGCGCTACCGCCTACGGTTTCGAGATCGCTGCGGATGCTGCCTGAATTCGTAATGGCGAATTGCGCGCCGAGATGACGAGTCGCCGCCAATTGCGAATCGGCGATCAAATCGCCGAGCGGCGATTCTCCGGCGTCGTTCATCTTTCTGCTGACGCGCGGTACGGCAAGGCGCGCAATGGGCTTGCTCAACAGCGCGTCGCTGCGTCTCTTTAGCTGCTGTACGAGAGCGAGAAGTGCGGGGTCCGGAATGTATTGCTGCGGATCCATCAATACGTTTTCAGCCTGAATTGCCTTCATTTTTCCGGACAGGCCGTCGGCATGTGGATCGATGCTCAGCTGGATCCGGGTAAGCATATGGCCGTAAGACGCTCCTTGCGTCACGGTGCGGCCCGCGACGTCGCAGGTATAGCCTTGATGGGTATGGGCAGTGATGACCAAGCGGATTGCCGGGTCGAGGCGCTTTACGATATCGACGATCGGGCCGCTCAGTTGAGAACACGCCTGCTTGTCGAACGGCTCCGGCGTCTCGCCGCCTTGATGAATGACGACTACGATGGCACTTACCCCTTGGGCCTTGATTTCCGGTACCCAGCGATTGATGGCGTCTGCTTCATCGATGAAACGGAGACCGGTAACCCCCTTGGCACTCACCATGCCTGGCGTGTTCTTCAAGACCGCGCCGATGAAGGCGATCTTTATGCCATGGGCTTGCTCGATGCGGTAAGGGGGCAGCAGGCTGTGGCCGCTCTCCTGATCGATAACGTTGGCGCCCAGATAGGTGAACTTCGCGCCGCTGAACCCCGGCGAGAACTTGCAGGCCTTATCGGGACGGATCGACGCACACCCACCGCGCTGCTGGCGCAATATTTCTTCGCGGCCCTGATCGAATTCGTGATTGCCAAGCGTGCTCAAGCGCATGTCGAGCTGGCTCAATGCATCGATAGTCGGCTCATCCGCCCACAGCGAGGATAAGGCCGGGCTCGCACCGATCAAGTCGCCGCCACCTACCAATAACAGTTGCGGGTCTTCGCTACGCCATGCCCGCAGAGCGCCGCCTATGGTCGCAATGCCGCCCAGGATACGTTCGCGTGGTTTGGCGTCACTCATGCCCTTGATGCGCACAGGTTCTGCTTCGAGGTGGCCGTGCAGGTCATTGAGCGCGACGAGGTGAATATCAACCAGGTGCTCTTGTGTAGTTGGCGGAACGCTGCAGGCGAACAGCAGCACGGCCGCCAGGGCACACGATAGGCCGTTGCGAACGGCACGATTTGGGCGCATTGGATTCAACCGGTTCATGCGGTTCATTTTTTATGCGATGTGCATGTTTTTGGCCCTGACGTCCATATCGCTCCCGATGCAGGCACGTAGCATCAGCACCTTCAAATGGTCGTTTATGGTCTCGGTGCGTTGCTGGAACATGTTGAAGAAGAACATGCCGACGACCGCAATGCCGATACCGAGTGCGGTGGCGTACAACGCGGTGCCGATACCTTGTGACACTTGTCCGGGATCGGACACGCCTGACACGGCCAGCGCTTTGAAGGTGTCGATGATGCCGAGGATGGTGCCGAGCAAACCGAGCAACGGCGCTGCAGTGACGATGGTGTCGAGAATCCACAGTCGCTCTTGCACCACGGCGCGGCTTGCGATGTACACGGATTGGCTGAAATCCTCAAGATCCTTTTCGTTGCCCAAGTGGTGTTTTTCCTTGAGAATTTCCGACACAAGGCTCAAGGGCACGCTCTCGCGCCCTGTCAGTTCACGTGGCAATTCGTGCAGGTGCTGCACCGCGTGCGTCATGGCTTTTTCCAAGCGAATTGCGTGACGCAAAGTGTGGCTGAAATAGATCGCACGCTCGACGATGATGAATATTGCCAGCGCGGCACAGCCATACATCAGGTAGAACACGATCTCATGGAGCAATTGCATGTTCATGATTGTCTCTTTACGCACAAGGGCGATGAATGGAACTCATGACGGCAGCCGGGGGGCCAAACTGCCGTCACGTGGGGCTACATCTGGATCAGAAGTCCGCCGTCAGCGTCACGCTGAACGCGCGTGGTGCACTGACATAGAACGACGGTGCAGACGCCGGAGCGCTCGTACCAATCGCCACTGCGTTCGACGTGAACTGGCTGCCGCTGCCCGAATTGAGACTCAGGAACTGCTTGTCGAACAGATTGGTGACGTTGAAGCGGATGGTCGGCTTCTTGATCCATGCTGACGACGGGAAGGTATAGCCAGCGCCAGCGTTGAACACAGTGTAGCCACCGATGCTATCGTCATTGACCAACGTGGTATAGCGCTTGCTGGTGTACTTCGCCTGTCCAAAGACATACCAGGAGTCTTGTGCATATTGCAGGCTCAGGCCGCTCAGCCAGTTCGGCGTGTCAGGGAATTCCTTACCCGCAGTCGGCAATGCAAAGCTGTTCGTCCAAGCGATGTTCTGGTCCATCTTGCTCTTGATGTAGGAGAGTGAACCGTACAAACTCAGCTTCTTGGTGAGCGAATAGCCAGATTCCAGTTCGAAACCCTTGGAGGTGGAGTCGCCGACGTTATAGTCGGTTTTGGTGGCCGTATCCGGGTTGTATGCGGAAGCGATGCGGTTTTGGTAATCCACATAGAACACGGAGCCCGAGAACGTCAGCCTGTCGCCGGCATAGCGGTAGCCGAGGTCATAGTTCCAAGACGTTTCTTTGTCCACTGGAACGTTACGCACGGTATAACCGGTGAGCACGCCGTTCACATAGGTGCCGCCCTGCGTCAGACCGAAGTAGGAGAAGTTGCCCGGTGCCTTGAAGTTCTTGGCTGCATTAAAGAACACGGATTGCGTTTCGGCGAGTTGATAGCGGAGGCCAAGACTCGGCAGGAAGTCATGGTACGACTTTTCCAGCGTGTAGTAGCCGCCTGCGCTCTGGCTCGGATTGTTGGTGAAGTCGCGGTCGATGCCCGAGTAACGTGCGCCAACTTGAACGTTCAGCTTGTCTTGCATCAGGCTGATGTTGTCTTGCACGAATGCTGACTTGCCGGTACTGATAGTCTTCGTGTCGCGATATTGGACATACGAGCCGTTCTGATTCTTCAACCAGACGCCGGGGCTGTCGAGCCAGAGATCGGCCGAATTGCCGTTGTTGTCGATCTTGGCGTAAGGGCCGGTTTGCTGATGGCGAGCACGCTCGTACCAGTACCCAAAGGTGAGACGATGATTGTCGAGTTGCTGGTTGAACTTGACGGTGATGCCTGGACGATAGGTGCGCGTGCGGCCGCTGTCGTAGGCATACACGGTATCGGCGGTATCGCCGTCGCCGTTGACGTCGCGTATGCCGCCGCCCAACAGGTTGCCCGCGTTGCCTTCCTTGACGTATTGCAGCTGACTGCCGCCGGTCCCGAAGCCGTACCACATGTAAGGATTCACATCCAGGCTCGACTGCGAAGTGAGCTGGAAGTGTCCGTTGACCGTCGCCAGCCAGTTTCTGAATGGATTCAGGCTGAAATCGTAGTACCCGTCTTTGCGGCCGTTGGAAATGCCGGCATTCGGGCCATAGGTCGTATCATTCTGCGCACCCGCTCCGCCTGGTTGATGCACCGGCGCGCGCGTGCCGAAGTCAAGATTTCGGCCGTACTGCGCGATTTGCGCCTTCGTCAGCGAACGATAGTTGTTGTTGACCGCAGTGTTGTATAGAACGCTGGAGTCGATGAAGCTGCCGCCGCCCAGATCGAGTTTTCCGCCAAAATCGACGTGCGTCTTGTCGGCGCCGCCTTCGCCCTTGAACTTGTCCGCGTCCGTCTTGGAATAAGAGACAAAGAACTTGAAGCGATCGTTGAAGATCTTGCCCGAATCAAAGCGGACAAACTTCTTGAGCAGGTTATTGGATCCCATCGTCGCACTGGTACGGATGCGGCGAAGGTCCTCGGGGTTACACGTCGTCATACCGATGTTCCCGCCCGTCGCACCGACGTGCGGAGCATCGGTATCGGTCGAGCCTTGGGTCACGAAGATTTCGCAGAGGTTTTCCGCATCCGTATATTCCTGCGGATAGACAGCAAAGTTACCAGAATCATTGACCGGTGCGCCATTGATCGTGAAGCCTAATTGGTCACTGTTGAAACCGCGCACACGGATATTGCCGCCAAACAGACCGGTACCGTCGTTGTCGTAGGTATTTACGCCTGGCAGCAGATTGATCATCTGGTACGGATTGCCGGTCGCACTCTGTTTATCGATGTAGTCACGATTGACAGAGCTACGCGCCTTGGGGGATTCCTCCTGTTGGATCAGACCGGTGCTTTGACCACCGCCTTCCCCCTGCACGGTGATTTTGCCGACTTCCGTCGCATCGGCAGCGAAAACCAGCGGGCTTGCCGCGATGAACAATCCCGATATGAGCATCGGCAACCGCGCTTTCTTAAACTTGTTCTGCATGACTACTCCCTTCGTTTTAATAAACATTTAAGTAGGTCTATCCAGCCGCCGAAATGAACTCCAGTTCGGCAGTGAATCTGTGCGTCGCTTCCCCAGACCAAGCGGATTCTGGGAAAGTGGGAAACGTGGCCCGGTTAATCGTCTTGCGGGCGGCTTCATCGAGCAGCATGGAATTCGATGAAGCGTCGATGCCGAAATCGACCAGTGAGCCGTCACGCCTGAGAACGAACCAGACTTTCGTTTTGCCCTGAGGACGTTGTTGGCTGGCTTCGCGTCCGGTTGGGTAGCGTTTGATGCTATTCAGATGCGCGCGAATTCTGGCAACGTAGTCGGATTCGACGCTGGCGTTATTCGGCTTGGCTGCAGGCGCAGGGGGCGGTGGAGATGGCGCGACTACCGGTGTCGGTGGAGGTGCCGATTCCACAGGTTCTTTGCTGGTTGGCTGGGTGGGACTCGGAGTGACCGCCGGCGCAGTCTCCGCCTGCGGCTCCGATGGAGGGGCCGGACGGATTCGTTGTGGCGCAGGCGGCGTTGGCTTCGCTGGTTTGGGCGGACGCGGCACAGGCTTCGGTTCGGGCTGAGGCGGCGCGGGAGGTGTCGGTTGCATTGCGGGTTCCGGCTCTGCGAGCGCAATTTGGACCACGGATTCATCCACATGGCGCTGAATACTGGCGACCTTCTGAAGGCTGACGCCAATCAGCAAAATGAGAATGCCAAGCGATGGCAATGCAGCCATCGTGTTTCGGAATCGATAGAAGAACGGCATGAGCGGCTCAAGGCTTGCGTGTGGCAATGGAAATGGACTCGAAGCCATTTGTCTTCAAGACCTCCATGACGTCCACAAGACGCTGCACTTCCACGCCGCGGTCGCTGTTCAAGATGAGATTGAGTTTTTCGTCCGGCTTTTGAAGTTGCTTAAGACGCGCGGGCAGTTCGCCAATTTTTGTGTCGACACCGTCTAGTTGCAGGACCTTGTTCTGGCCGAGAGTGATGATTGCCTTCTTCTGCGGTTTGAGTGACTGAGAGTTGCCAGCGCTAGGCAGATTCGTCTTCAGGCCGCGCGCCGGAATGACGTTCAGGCTGATCAACACGAAAAACACCAGCAAGAACATCATCACGTCGATCATCGGAATGATTTCGATGCGTGCCTTTCGCTTTTGCGGCTCGTCCCAACTGCGCATTGCTGTACTCCGCGTGAAGTTTTGAAATAAGCAAGATTCACTATCGATATATTTTTTATATCGATTCACAGCGTAGCGGAGGAGTGTTACAAGGACATTACCAAATGGGTGTGTGGTACCGCCGTAACGAATTTAAATAAAAAAATCGATGAAGCCTGCCAAAGCTGGGAGCGAAATTGAGCGTTGCAGCTGTCAACGAGGAAGGGGCGGGGGAGGGAAAAGGGAGAGCAATATCTTTATTACGTAGACCACAATCAATGAACCTATCAAGTCGCCGATCGACATGATGACCAGTCCCTGCCAGAAATAGCTATCAATGCCCCGGAAAGCAAACCATACGTGCTGCAACAGCGGGTTGGCCAAACCATAAAGCAGTACGAAAGTTACCAGGTTGGTCGTCGTCAGATTGGCCAACGAGCGTTTCAGCAGCATTCCCCGCAAAGTAAGTCTATAAGACAGATACGGTGCCAAGGCGGAAATCAAACAGTAACCGATATTGGTGACGGGATCGCCAGGAAATATCTCGAATAGACTAGACGTCAGCAACGACGCGATCAGGATGCCGATCACGCCCGCTTCCGCAAATAACAGCGTGCATACGAGGCGCACACCCGCCGGCAAATAAACCCAAGCCATTCCCGGCGCATATTCGGTTCCCTTGAACAGCCATTCGTTAGAGCTGTAGATCAACGTATAGCCAACCACCGTTGCGGTGACCATCAATAGCGTGAGGCGTAAATTCATGGCAAAGTAGGAGGAACGAGGAATGATGATCTGTGCATCATAGGAAGCCATTGCTACTTTCGCGTGACAATTGCTCAGTAGAAAATATGAAACATTTGCAAAAACACGGATGCCTGTCGTATTGTTATGTTATTCTCAGGTAACGTTCTATTTTTCATTGCGATGTAAAGAACGTTTTCAGATGTTTGGGGTTTGTTTGAATCTTTAAATGATTCGCAACTTCAAAAAATAACAATGTCGAAAAAGACCCGTCCTGCTGAAATTTACATGCGCTTCCTGCAGCTGGCTGAGGCATTGCGCGGCTTGCCCTCGCTGGATCCGTTAGAGAAGAGGATTCTGGAGTTCGTCGCCCGTATCGGACAAACCCGGCAACGCCTTTCGGTGCGGGATATGATGGCGCAAAGCGAATTCGGCTCACCGGCAATGCTACATGCCCGCTTGAAATCTATGCGAGAAAAGGGCTGGATCATCCTTTCTGACACAGAAGATTCCCGTCGCAAGCAAATCGAATTGAGTCAAGCGGCTTGGCTGCATTTCGACAGGCTGTCAAAATGCCTCGTCGAAGCGGTCAACGACACTGATGACAGCTAATGCCTGCATCCTCAAAAAGGCCCCTTAGGTGCTTTTCCCTATTTCGTTTCCGTACAAGCGACGACAAACGTTGCGTCTAGGACGCCGCGCCTCATATCGCTCCCCTTACCCTGACCAGATTGCCCGCGATGTCGTGTGATCGATTGCCCAAGCGAGCTGAGCGGGGTAACAAGCCGCAATGGTCGTTGTCCGGATTACCAGGGCGCCCTGAAAGGGTGGACCAAACAAAAACGGCTGCTATTGCTAGCAGCCGTCTCGTTTATTCTGTGGCTCCCCGACCTGGACTCGAACCAGGGACCTGCGGATTAACAGTTTGAATAACCCATTGATTTAATTGATTATTTGCCCGCCCTTACTCGTCACGTTTCGCCTTACCTCGCCAAAATTGTCACGCTTGATCTCTCAAGCAGGCCTAAAACTTGAGCATTTTTCTGGGGGTTTTTTCACTGAAAATTTTTGCAGAGTCACAAAAATCTCGGAATACCCACCAATGGGCTTCTTTTGTATCAATTCCTACATTAAAACGCTTCCCATTAAGCGCACAAAGAGCGTAATGTCCAAACATGTAATGGGCAACATCCGCTTCTAGTTTTTTAGAATTTACAAGCAGCGCAATTTCTTCAATGAACGTTAAGAATTTACGTTTTTTGTCCCACATTTCCAAATTTAAAAGCCATTCATCATCACCATCTAGATAACACAAAACTTCGTATAAGTCGGGATCATCAAATAGGCGTCTATGTTGGGCTAGAAAAAATTCTGTTCGTTTAAGGGATGCGTCTTCTTCTGACTGTTTGCGAAGGCGTTGTAGTTCAAAGATAAGTTTTGCTCCACCACCAATTGCTAGGGTGATAGCTAGAACAACGCCAAGTGCAGTCCAAAATGTTCCCCATTCCGACATTGTCATGCATTCTTCGACAAATGGAATTGAAAGAGCTGCGCAGTAAAGGACATCAGCCATAATCAGAAGAACTCGTTTATTTCTTGAACGATAATACGCTTGATAGTATTCAGTGAGTTGTGGACTGGATACCCGACAATCTTTCGTTTTCCCCCTTGACCCTTTGCTCGCTCATTCATAGATGCCGTAGCTGCTTGGTGCGCTCGTATATTTTCTTTGAATTGACCAATTCTAAAAGGAATTGTGCATTGAAGTTGGTCAATATACATGCGACCGACTCCCGATAGGATGTTGTACTTGGTAACGTTTCCAGTCCAATTGCTTAAGTCTTTTGCTTGATCAGCTACGCTTACCCACGCGAGAGTATTTTTATCTAACGTAAGGATATCTTTACTTTTTGGACGAGCAAATGTGATCGTCGTTGCACCTTGTGACTTAATTGGACGATGAAATTTTTGAAGTGGCGCTTCAAGTTCTTCAGCTATTTCTTCGAAAAAGGCTTCATCGTTATCTGCAATTTTCTTAACCATTGGAGTGGTTGGCTGGTAGTCTCGTCCAATTGCAGTGGAAACGCAGCAAGTAAAATAATCCCAAAAATTGGGCACGATTACACTTGGCTTTATACGTTTGACTGCCGCAACCCCGAATTCAATTTCGATGCTTTCCTCAAAGCACCCTTTTTTTGCCGCAGATAAGTAGGCATTTGCTCCAACGGGAGCTGATAAACGTTCACGTATCTCTTCTTTATTTGTAAATGCATGAAGAATTACATTTACGATTCTTGTAATACCTTCTAATGACTCTGAAGCATCAAATAGATCTAATCTTCCCGAGTCTGCTGTTTCGCCGTCATACCTAACTATCAAGTCGGTAGTTTTTGTTTCTTGATCCATTTAACTTGCCTTTATTCTGTGGGAAGCAGTATCTGTTGAGATATTGACATTTGGAAACTAATGTTGCAATGTTTATTAGAAATATAAAAAACCTTCTCAAATATAAATTTTCACCCCTTACCTTTGAGCCCTCGACCTAACAAAGCGTTGACGTTACAGGCTGCGATCAGTCTTACTCCTCAATATGTTGAGCTACTTCGCGACATTCAAAAGGATGGCAAAGGGATTGGCCTATCAAAAGATTTTTTAAGCGTACAAAGCAAACTAGGTTCGTATGTTTTGAATTACGAAAGTGAACTTAGGATAAATACTGCTTGCGCGTTATTTTTTCTGGGAGAGGACAGGTATAAAGAATTATGCGAAGAAGTGAATGCCTCTACTACTGAAGAGCAGCAGGAATTTATAGACGAGGTAGGAGGACTAGATTCCGAATCAATTGATGAACTCTTTTCGTCCTTTGACCTTCCAAAAACCGATAGCGAAAAAGAGGCGGCACGAGTTGCATTTGAAGCCTTATCGGATGATGAAAAAAATATTGCCTCTCGAAGAGCCGGGTTTTTTTGGAGCTTTCTCTTCAGCTCATTTTTCAATCACCTTGCGTTGATGGTTCACGGCTCAAAAATGACCTCGCTTGTCCCCAAGGCAATCGCAGGTGATGAAGACTCTTTTTTTAAAGCAGTCCAAATTGATCGCATGCTATTGATTCATCATCCTTACTTTAGAGAACGGAAGGCTCTCGCACAAGACAATGCTGAAGCCGGATTTCTTTCAAGGTTGTCGTACCGTGAATCTAGTTCGCCATTGAAGGGAAAGATTCAATACCCGGGTTTATATATGCTCTTTGGTATCTTGGATGCTTACCAGTGGCTTGATGATCTGAAGCATGACGAGATTTTAGATATCTGTGATGCAGCGGGATTGGATCGGTATCAGAACAGAATTGAAGACGTGAACTACATCACTAAACGATTGATTGAATATCATCGCTGGCAAAAAACAGGCGGACTGTCAATGCACTGAAATTAGTTTTGAGTGCATTCAAACGTATCACCTTGATCCATAAAGTTCGTATCCGGTGCAGGACATGTGTTCCTGCCGCATCCGGAGAATTTTATGTTGATCAAATCCAATCGCAGTAATTCCAAGAATGATGTTGTAGCGAGTAATTCAGTAGCCGCCGAGGTTTCGTCTGGGGATGGCGCAGCCGCCCCTGACGACAACCTCGGTGGAACTGGTGCGCCGCCTACTAACAGAGCACCTAATAACAGCAATCCATACTTCTTCCAGCCTTTACGATGGGGTGTCGATAGTCTGTACCTTTCCTATCCCGGACAACTCTCCGAAACCTTAGATCAAGAATTACGGGCATTGAAGAAGTTAGCTCAAGACCGGGATGATCTCGCCGCCAAAGCTCAATACAAGCTCGGGGATCATATCTTTGAGGTCAAGGATAAAAGTTCTGGCTTGTTTCCCTTCACGATAGAAGACAACGCCTTCCAGATACGCCTATCGGCACACCATGCCAAAGCCATGCCTATGGCATACGTGAAGGTATCCAGTCACTACCTAACCCATAAGACGCCAGCAGAGGCAGAAGCGCACCTTAGAAGCCTTCTCTATCCATTGGGAGATGTGAGCCCGCCTAAGGTCAGCAGAGTCGATCTATTCGTTGATTTCGCTTCGTCCGTTGATATGGAAAGTTGGAGTCGTAACGCATGGGTAACGAAAGCAAGTGGAGTTAGCCAGTACGCGCAAGACCAAAACTTCACTGGTTGGCTCATTGGTGCAGGTAGTGCATTGATGGCTCGCCTCTACAACAAGCAAATCGAAATACAAAAGAGCGGCAAGACTTATCTGGAACCCCTGTGGCGTGAAGCCGGATGGGATGCTGTGCAACCTGTATGGCGTCTTGAGTTTCAATTCAAACGCGAAGTCCTCGATCAACTAGGCCTTAATAGCTTGCCGGGTGTCTTAGATAACCTCAACGGGCTGTGGAGTTACGTCACGACTGAATGGCTCAAGCTCACGATCCCGAGTGATACTGATAAAACACGTAGCCGCTGGCCGATTCACCCTTTATGGATGGACGTGGCCTCTATCGATTGGGAAAGTCAGGGCGGGGCGCTTCTACGCGAATACACGCCTTATCGTGCACCTAGCAAGGCATGGATAGGTCAACGCGCATTAAGTCTCATGGCGTCGATAGGCGCACTGGATAGCGTCAAAGAATTCGAAGCGGCTCTCGCTGCTTTGGGTGATGCCGCATTTGCACAATTAGCAGAGCAAGCCGATTTCAAAGGGCTGCACCATGTGAATCATTTTATTGAGAAGGTCGAAATCCTCAATAGAAAGTACAACACGGCGCTCAATGCTCCGCCACCTGACGAATCCACCGAAGACCCGGTTGCCAAAGAATATCGCCGGCAAACACAAGGCTATTAACTATGGAGGATGCTGGCCTGCCTTTGCCTGCTGCACGTTGCCTATCCAAGGAACAAGCAGCGACCTATCTTGGGATCGGTGTCACTCTACTCAATGAGTTGGGTGTGCCTTGTATCAAGTTCGGACGTCGCTCTGTATTCGACAAAGTTGACTTGGATACGTGGTTGGACGAATATAAGCAGCGAGGGCGGGCCGGAAAGGAGTTTCTATGGCCCGAGAAATTGGAGTGTTCAAAAGACCGGACTCAAGGTTCTATTGGATTAACGTTACCCTCCCCAACGGCAAGCGCATACGCCAAAGCGCTGGGACTGAACACCGGGAAGAAGCAGAAGCGTATCTCGCCAAGCTCACGCTTGACGCCTACCGCGAAGCCCATTTCGGAATTAAGCCCGAACGATCTTGGCAAGAAGCCGTTGTCCGTTATCTCGAACTGAAAGCAAGCCTGCGGAGCTTTCGGGATGTAAAAAGGATTTGTCGTCAGCTTGATCCTTATGTTGGTCGCCTTACCCTGAACCAGATTACCGGCGATGTGGTGTGGTCGATTGCACAAGGTGAGTTAAAGCGGGGGAACAAGCCCGCAACGGTGAATCGCTATCTAGCGCTCGTACGTAACTTGCTGCACATGGCAAGGGACGAATGGCAATGGATAGACTCATTCCCTAAAATCCGTATGTTGTCTGGTGAAGTCGAACGTGACCGCTGGTTGACGCGTGAAGAAGCCGATGGGCTCATTCAAGTTTGTCCTCCACATTTAGCCGCACTCGTTCGCTTTGCGTTGGCAACTGGTTTGCGTGCAAGAGAGATAACGGGATTGGAGTGGAATAGGGTTGATCTAGCTAGGCATACGGCTTGGCTGAATCAAACCAAAAATGGCACGCCGCGAGGTGTTCCATTGAATCACGATGCCGTTGTTGTCTTGCAAGAGCAAGTCGGCCAGCATCCGCAGTCATGCTTTACTTATCGTGGCTTGCCTATCGGTTGGGATTTAACCAATACCGCTTGGCATAACGCGTTAAAGAAAGCAGGGCTAACAGATTTCAGATTCCATGATCTCCGACATACTTGGGCGTCATGGCATAGGCAGGCGGGAACGTCAGTCGATGAGCTGAAAGATTTAGGCGGCTGGAAGTCGCGCATCATGGTGGATCGGTACGCGAAGTATGCAACGGAACATCTACACGCCGCAGCGTCGAGGATAGAAGAAAGTAGGGGAGGTGATAACGTGTTGCTACTGTCACGTTTTAGTCACGTTCGGAAATAGAAAAAGCCCCACATTTTCATGTGAGGCTTTATATTCTGTGGCTCCCCGACCTGGACTCGAACCAGGGACCTGCGGATTAACAGTCCGGACAATTACGCATTCCCGTATGTTGATCGGCAATCCTTATTCCAAGCAAACTCATAAGAAACAAACAGTTATTGATATTTTAATCCGTTTCCCTATTCCGAAATATTGCTTCTAGTTGATATAATTTGCCTACACAGCGCCTACATATGTACTAGGCAGGGGGAATTGGATGAAGAAGGTCAACTTCACGACGGACCGCGTAGCTAGCTTTAAGTGTGCCCCTGGGAAAAACCAAACCATATTTTGGGACGCGAAGACGCCAGGCCTCGGACTGCGTGTAACCGCAGCCGGCGCAAGGTCCTATATTTTCGAAGCGCGTCTGCACGGCAAAACGCTGCGGATCACGATTGGCGACATTCGCACTTGGACAATCGGTAAGGCGCAAATTGAAGCCACCAACCTCAAAGCCTTGACGGATAAGGGTACCGATCCTCGCCAACTTAAAGCAGAGCAGCGGGCCGAGGCGGACGCAACGCATGCGGAAGCGAAGCGGCGCGCATTAGCCGTGAGCGACGTATGGTCGATTTACCTGGAAGCAAGGAAGGCCAAGTGGAGCGAGCGCAGCTATCAGGACCATCTACGATTGGCGGCGACGGGCGGCGAAGATCGCAAGCGCGGGAAAGGCAAGACAGTGACGGGGCCGCTCGCTTCACTGATGCCAGTTCTATTGCGCGATCTGGATGGCGAAACAATAGGGAAATGGCTTGTGGAAGAAGCCAAAACGCGCCCGACGAGTGCAGCGCAAAGTTACCGGCTGCTGCGGGCCTTTATTCGCTGGACTGCGGACACTGCCGAATACCGCGGCATTCTCGACGCAGAGGCGTTTAAAGCTCGCCAAGTTAAGGACGCGTTACCGAAGAGCCGGTCGAAGGACGGCGATAGTCTGCAACGCGAGCAGCTCCCCGTTTGGTTCTCTGCGGTTGGGGCGATACCAAATCCCGTCATTAGCGTCTATTTACAGGCTCTTTTAATCACCGGCGCTCGCCGTGAAGAGGTGGCGGGCTTGCGTTGGGATGATGTGGACTTTCAATGGCGCAGTTTATCCATCCGTGACAAAGTCGAAGGAACCCGTGTTATTCCCCTTACGCCTTATTTGGCAAGTCTCTTGATGAGCCTTAAGCGCATAAATGAAACCCCACCTAATGTTCGTCGGATGCGGACATTAGAGAAGCGGAAAGAGGAATGGGAGCCGTCGCCTTGGGTGTTCTTCAGCAAGACCGCTGCCAATGGATGCATTCAGGAGCCACGCATTGCGCACACGAAGGCGCTGGCAGTAGCTGGTCTGCCTCATGTGTCATTGCATGGCCTGAGGCGATCCTTCGGTACGCTTTGCGAATGGGTAGAGATGCCTAGCGGTATCTCAGCTCAGATCATGGGGCATAAGCCGAGTGCGTTGGTCGAAAAGCATTATCGACGACGACCGCTAGACCTACTACGTAAATGGCATGACACGATAGAGGCATGGATATTGGAACAGGCGGGAATAACTTCCGTGCCTGTGCCCGCCGGCTTGCGAGTGTTGAGCGCGTAACAATCGTTAATAACTAACAGGACAAAGTGTCGTGATCACGCTATGTCCTGCTGCTTGGAATCTCGTCCCTCCCTTCCTTTTGCTTCATGCGGCTTGCCCGCAGATGTGCAAAAACCCAGCTTCAGCACATGGCATCTCGCCACAACTAAATGCCCTTATAGGTGCCAATATAAGTATTAATTGCACATATAATGAATTTATACTATATTTCAAGCATTGGCTTACAGGCCCGCAAAGGTGATTAATGAAAAGTGAAAAAGAAGAAGTTGCAGGAATGACGCCTGAAGAATTTGATGCGGCTCTGAAGCAGCTCGGATGGAAGCCGGTTGACTTTTGCAGGTTGGCAGATGTTCACCGCAACACTGTGAGCAGATGGGTAAATGGCCCCGTTCCGATACCTGGATGGGCCAATCGGTTCCTAGCGATGGCTCAGGAAATTAAGCGTCTATCGAAGTTGATAGAGCCGCAAAAGTAGTAAGCATGCGTCTGGAAGTATCAGGCAAAAAAACGGCCGGCAAGGTGTTCGAGCACCGAACCAGCCTGACCGAAAAACAAACTAAACAGGAGTTTGAATCATGGCCAAACCCAATGTTAAAGCATTCCGTTCATCGCCGGAACTTATCGATAGCCACAAATCCGGTAATGGCACCCTAGTATCAACAAACAAGAGCGCCGAACACTTCGCTTTTGAAGTCGTAGTGGCATTCCCCCAACGTCACGGACACTTTCGTTAGGTATGATGTTTCTATCGGAGGTATTAAATGGCACGTGAAAGACGGTTGTTTTCTGAAGAGTTCAAGCGCGAAGCAGTGAAGCTGGTAGGCCAGCCTGGCGCAAGTAAGGCCGGTATCGCCCGTGACCTTGGTGTTGGCGCTAATTTGTTGGGTCGCTGGTGCAGAGAAGCCAACGTGGCCGGACAAACAAACGGCGGCGAGAAGGTTTCTGGGCAAGAGTACGAGCGTATGCGTCGTGAGCTGGCAAAGGTCAGGATGGAGCGCGACATATTAAAAAAGGCGCTCGGCTTCTTCGCAGCCGACCTCAAGTGAAGTACGGTTTCGTTGCCAGGTATCGAACAATATGGCCAACGCGCACCATGTGTCGTTTGCTCGGCGTGTCTACCAGTGGTTTCTACGACTGGCTTGACCGGCCAATGAGTCAGCATGAGCGCGACAATATTGAGCTGATGCAGGCCATCAAGCAAAGCCATGAAGCCAGCGATGGTACATACGGTTCTCCCCGTGTAGTGCGAGACCTTATCGATGCTGGCTTCGCTTGCAGTGAGAACCGCGTTGCACGTCTGATGCATGCCGCTGGTATCAAGGCACGGCACAAGCGCCGTCGTACACCGGAGCAGCTTGAGATGGCAGTTCACGCGATTGCGCCCAATCTGCTAGACCGGCAGTTTGAGGCCACCGGACCCAATCAGAAGTGGGCAGCCGACTTCACTTACGTGTGGACTGGCGAAGGTTGGTTGTTTGTCGCGGTCGTTCTAGACCTGTATTCGCGGCGAGTCGTCGGCTGGTCGATGCAACCGACGATGACGGCACAACTGGTAATGGACGCCTTGCTGATGGCAGTGTTTCGTCGAGGGCGACCTCGGGCGGTGCTGCATCATTCCGACCAAGGTTCTCAATACACCAGCGAGCACTTCCAGCGGTTGCTTGAGTCCAACGGCATCATATGCAGCATGAGCCGCCGGGGAAACTGCTGGGACAATGCTGCAATGGAGAGTTTCTTCTCAACGCTCAAGACCGAGCGCCTGAGCAAAAAGCATTACCGCACAAGAGATGATTTACGGGCCGACGTGTTCGACTACATCGAGAGGTTTTACAATCCACGCCGGCGGCATTCCACCATCGGATATCTCAGCCCAGTACAGTTTGAGAATCTACAATGCGCCTAACGGAAGTGTCCGTGACGTTGGGGGAAGGCCATAGAGACTGCTAGCCTTGGCAAGTCCTGCGTAGACGACACGCTTCTTTATTGGGATGCACTCAAGGAGCTAACGAATACCAACGGACTGAGCGAACGAGACCTTCGCACACGTCTGAATGCAATAGCTGGCCTTGTAACAGCCGGGCAACGCTTCGCCATCGATATGTCGAGCCTGATGGAGTCAGTTCATCGCGATCACCAAGCAACGCATAACGATTTTTTGTCGGCAAAAGGAGGGGCGTAATGTCAACCTCCTCTACCTTGCAACAAGACCATCCGTCTTGCGCCGCCAATGAATTAATCGTAACAATCCGTCCGCACAACTTAGATTTGATGGAATATCAAGGCACCCGCGCACAACTGGAAGCCGAAGGCGTCATTCCAGAAGGAACTGTGTGGCCCGATGGCGACCGGTCCAGCAAATGGCAAGCTGGCCCGTTTGATTACGATTTGCGCCGCAAGCGCCCCGATGGCATGAAGGGGCCGAAGAAACTCTGGGTTGAAGGCGACTGGTGGGTGCTGCGATGGGAACCTACGTACCTACCCCCTTACGCCGAGCGTGAAATCAAGATTAAAACCAAGGAACTGGCTGACGCCATATATCGCCGGAGTCCAAAAGGCGAGGCGGAATTTAACGCGAGATGGAATCGCTATTGGGAAGCTAAGCAAGACCAAAAATTCCAAGCATTTATAGCGCTGATTCCCGGACTAGTCCGCCCCAAACGTGGCAGGCGTCCTAGGAATGCCGAGTGTGTGGGCGATCTGAAAGCGAACGACTGACCAACGTTAATGAGTAAAGCGCCAGACTATCCCGACGGAGAGAGAAAAGCAGGAGACCTTCACCTGCTTGTCTGGCGCCCCATTCAATGAAGGATGCTGGAAGGGGCATAAATGGCATTGAAATTCAGATGGCCGCTAAACGAATACAAGCAGCCCCGCAGACTTAGCCTTCTCGCTACCGAAGAACAAAATCTAGCGGAAAGAGAAAAATGGATCGAAGAAGACTATCAAAATCTTCGTCTGCTATGTGCTCACTTTGGGATTGCTGATGGCCCCCATCAATTCACGCTACTTGCTCTCGAATTGGCTAAAGAGCTAGTGCCGTGCTTTCAAGAAAAAGCAAAAGAAGGTAGGCCACGCAAATGGGATGACTTTGCATTAGGCGCTCTTGCGGTAGAACTGGAGCGACTGACTGGCGCCGGGTTCACAATTGATAATGCTGCGCAGACTCTCGCAAAAAAAGAACCTTGGCGTTCATTCTTAGAGTCATGGGAAATCGATAGCAGTAGTTTTGGGGCATCCCCTGAGGATGCAATTAAGACTGCTTACAAAAACGCCAAAAAGAATAATTGGACAGATGTAATGCGCGATGCCTTCAAGAAGCACGAGGCATTTGGCACGCTCGAAGAATGGGATGCTAAGTTCATTTCCACAATCGAAAGGAAATAACTCGTCCTGAGTATTCTCCCGCAAAAGATACGTATCGTCATGTGCTTCACCGCGAATCTATCGCAGTGGCACAGACCTCGAACTGAGGAATGCGACGATGCGACACGATGCTCCTATACCCAATGCGCTTGCTGCAATTGCTGCTGGCCGCGACCATCTCCAAACTTCTGAATTTGCCCGAGCTACGAATCGGGCTAGTCAGACCATCCGCAAGAACTACTGCTTAACTGGTGAATGCTTCGGTATTCGCCCGGTAAAGTTTGGTAATCGCCTGCTCTGGCCTGTAGCGGATATTGCGCGCCTTCTGAACGGGGGCTGCCAATGACTAACTCAGAAATGAAAAACGCCAGCGGGCAAGCTGGCGTTAGTGTCGCAGGCCGGGAAGCTAAAGCGACAAAGCAAAACAATATCCTCGTTTGCGACACCAAGCATATCAATAAAAAGTGCAGAAGGCTAGCAGCCAATGGCCTCGCTCTGCGCAGTACGGCATCTGACACACAGCACGCCACCTTGCCAAGGGTCCTGCAGTTCCTGGGCGCTGAGGGCCTGAACACTTACGAGGGCACAGCGGCCGGATACCTACGTATTGCCACTCGAATCAAGGAGCTGCGGGAAACTTGGGAAATTCACTCCTTACGAGAGGACGTATTTGGTCCCGATGGACTGTTTCATAAAGGTGTGGCGCGCTATGTCCTCATCGGAAAGCGTAACGATGCTCAAAACCAGCAAGGTTCTCTCGATTTGGGGGGCCAACAATGAGCCACGTTTCCCAAAGTATCGACCTCAGAGGCCTGTTCGCGGTACGTCGCGCCAGTTCGTATCGTCGCTCAATCTGCGCCAACTACGCCCGCTTTGCTGAGCTAAAGCTGCATTGGATCGCCAGTAATCCCGAAGCGACAACGACACAGTATGACGTTGCGATGCAGCGCCTTGCGCGTGAATGCGGGGTGTGACATGGCTATAGCTGTGATGAGCGCTGTGTGGGAGGAATCGAGCTTGGGCGGTACCGAGCTGCTGCTTCTCCTGGCAATAGCTGACTACGCCAACCAGGACGGCACCGCCTTCCCTTCTGTGCCAACCCTCGCCAACAAGATCCGCATGAGTGAGCGGAATACCCATTACCTTCTTAAGAAGATAGCGGAGTCTGGCGAGCTGGATATTCAACGCAATGCGGGACCGAAGGGATGCAACCTGTATCGGGTGAAAACATTGCAGGGTGCAAAAGCTGCAAGGGTGCAGCCGATGGCAGGCAGGGGTGCAACCGGTAGCGCTAAAGGGGTGCAACCCACTGCACCCGAACCGTCATTGAACCGTCAAGAACCGGTTATGTCTCGCGCTGCGGACGTTCTTGCCTATCTCAATGAAAAGACGAGGCGCAACTATCAGGCAGTTCCAGCCAACCTTAGCCTGATCAACGGCAGGTTGAAGGAGGGTGCGTCGGTGGACCAGTGCAAGGCCGTCATCGACGCCAAGGCAGGGGAATGGGGCGACGATCCAAAATGGTCCAAGTACCTCCGGCCTGCCACGTTGTTCAATCCCACTAAGTTCGCCCAGTACGCCGGCGAGCTGAAAGATGGCGTAGAGGCTGGAGGCGAATCATGGGAGTGATTGCACCTGGAGCACAGCCCATCCTCGACGCACGCGGGAAGGGCTACAAGCCTGCGGAAATGATCTTGGTCTCCCTGATCGGCCGCATCAATGAACCTAACCACACGGTCTACGCCAATTCGCAAAAGGACTACGACTGGAAATGGGCGCGCGGACTTCAAATATGTGTCTACACCTCACCTAACCTCAATTGGCGCGCTATAGCCCGTTCTATCGCGTCTGAGCGGCCTTCCTACCTTGCTATATGGGATGCGGACAACCGCCAGGGCGCGCAAGTCTACCTGCTTCCCAATTCCGCCGACATCGACAAACCCCAAAGCCAATGGCGCTGGAACCTCGATTTCCTGCCGTGGCTGGCCGCTCAAAATCAGGAGTTTGCATGGAGCTGATCAAAGACCATATTGATTTTCGCGACTACATGGAGGAGCCGCAAGACCACGCTGTCCGACCGGCGAGTGATTTTCTCGCGGAGACGATAGCGGCGTTCTATCCGCCCGTTGGAGCGCCAGTATCACCGAGGCCGCTGTGGGATAAGGCGGACGGCAAGATTGCTTTCCGCAAGGGTGAGGTATCCCTATGGGCCGGTATTAACGGTCATGGGAAATCGATGTGCCTGTCGCAGGTGGAGCTCGACCTGTTGAAGCAAGGGGAAAAGGTGCTATCGCTGTCTTTCGAGATGCTGCCAGCGCGTCAGATGCAGCGAATGGCCCGTCAAGCCTATGCAGGTAATTGCCCGCAGGTTCAGTTCCTTCAGAAGTTTCACGCTTTGACGGATGGGCGGCTTTGGATGTACGACCACACCGGCTCCATCAAGTGGGAAAAGGTGATGGCAGTCTGCCGGTACGCGCATGAAAAGTTCGGTATCACGCAGTTCGTGATCGACAGCCTGATGAAGTGCGTTCGCGGTGAAACCGACTACGACGCACAAAAGGACTTCGTGAACGAGCTGTGCGCCTTTGCGCAATCCCGGCAGGTACATGTTCACCTCGTGCACCACATTCGAAAAGGCGAGGATGAGGACCGCATACCGGGGAAATTCGACGCCAAGGGGGCTGGCGCCATTACCGACATGGTGGACAACGTGTTTATTGTCTGGCGCAACAAGAAGGCGGAACGTGGCGATAACAGGGATCAGAAACCGACCGCCATGCTCAGGTGCGATAAGCAGCGCAATGGGGAGTGGGAAGGGATGCTTGGCTTCTGGTTCCATCCTGAGTCGATGCAGTACCTAGAACGAATCGATGGTTTGCCAATGCGTTACGAGCTTACCCAAGGGGAGCAGTGATGCGCGCATCTGTCTACCAGCGACTAATGGATGACTTGGAAAGGGTAGACGCTCCTGCGGATGCCAAACGGCTATTTGCTGCGCTCATCAGACGCCATGCGGAGCAGAACGGCTCCGCTGCCCCGCTGGACCGCGAAGAGCGCATTAAATTCGCGCGAAAGCTATTGGACCAGCGAGAGGGGCGGCAGGTCATTTGTCAGCGACTTCAGCATGCCTATTGCATCGGGCGCAGCCAAGCCTACGAAGACATTGCCAAGGCACTGCAAATTGTCCGGCAAGTGACCCAAAGACCGGACGGCGAAGAGGTTTAATACGTTCAATGAACAAGGCTTGGCGGGCGTTTCCGCTTCCTACTGAAAGGGTAAATCATGAAGGTCGTGTTTTTTGGCACTGAGTTAAATGCGCTATATCCCGGGGTTATTGGCTGCTTTCTACGAGAGGACGCAGAGCAATCGTGGGTCGATTTAGAGGATGTGCTGGAGCCG
>Ga0366771_1035_pt1 | contig 23833 bp, 24 predicted proteins | sample BONcelN113001C10_FD_207080 | JGI IMG/M metagenome (GOLD analysis project Ga0366771, IMG submission 207080) | Enriched cells from coal bed in the Powder River Basin, Montana, United States - BONCAT cells N11 rep2 HSBNCT.N11.300.1.C10 ...
GAATTTCCTACGGGAAAAATATTATAGTAGTGGACGGCGACGTAGATCCCTTCAACCTGACACAGGTGATGTGGGCGCTTTCTACAAGGGTGCGGGCGGACAAGGATGTATCTGTAATAACCAATACGCCCGGCATGCCTCTTGATCCTTGCTCGGAACCCGCAGGCATGGGAAACAAGCTGATTATAGACGCCACTACTCCCAAGGCGCCAGACAGTATGAGAGAGGTCACTATGATTGCCGACCCGCCTGATAGTGAAGAAGCCGGCAAGAGGCTGAAGGAATTGTGGAAACAGGTTCCATAGAAGGATGAGCATATACCGGGAACCTACAGTACTTTGCCGTGCTGTATATGAAGTCAAGGCGGAAGTGAATGTTATTAGTAGGAGGATGAGTTATGATTTGTGTGAGATGTCTCAGGGACACTGCCGGAAAGGTGGCTGATGCGCCGGATGGAAGCGGAGCCTGGGAGGTATATTATTGTGAAAGATGCAATTACAGCTGGCGCTCTTCCGAGGAAGAGGAAATTACAGTCATCGAAAAAAGAGATCCGGAATTCCAGTTGGACAAAACGGCTATTGAGAGTCTTCTAAACCCTGTACCGGTTCCTCCCATAAGGAAATGAGTATGACATCTTTACATTGCTTTAAAGCTAAAGTTGGATAGACATTGGAGGCTGAAGAATGAAAATCGGAGAAAACAGCAGGCGGAAGAGATTGGTTGTGGGGATAAGCGGAGCAAGTGGTGTAATACTGGGGATAGAGCTTTTGAAACAGCTGCAGGGGGATGCACAATGGGAAACCCATCTTGTGATTTCAAGGGGAGCAGAAGAAACCATCCGGCTTGAGACGGAATATAGTCAGGAGGGGGTTGCAAGACTGGCATACAGAGCCTACGGCTTTGCGGAGATCGGCAGCAGTATTGCCAGCGGAACCTTCAAAACGGAAGGTATGGTCGTAGTCCCCTGCAGCATGAAGACAGCTGCCGGCATTGCATGCGGTTATTCCGACAATCTGCTGTTAAGGGCTGCTGATGTTACTTTGAAAGAAAACAGAAAGCTTGTCCTTGTTGCCAGGGAGTGTCCCTTAAGCACCATTCATTTAAGAAATCTGCTTTTGCTCTCCGAGCTTGGCGCCACAATCATGCCACCCATGCTTACTTACTATAACAAGCCTCAAAGCATTGAAGACCTGAACAGGCATATAGCAGGAAAGATATTGGATAAATTCGGAATTGAACTGAAGGGTTTCAAAAGGTGGGGAGAAGAATGCGCCAAATAAGTGCCCAAGAGGGCAGGATAAAAATAACCATGCAAGCTCTGATGCTGGGTGATGATTTATTTGTAGCAGTTTCCGGCGGAGACGGGCCTCATATCGGTGCTGTAACCATGAGCATACCGAGAGCCAGTATGTCCGGCCCGGGCAGAAGCGCCTCAACCTCGGTTATGACAATGCCGGGCCATAAGGATGATGAAGCGGCGAGAATGATATCACATATACTTTCATCTAAACTATATAAAAATGTTGTTGTGGTCTGCGGGATTCATGTTGATGGAATAACAGCCGCTGAAATAAACACTGTTATGAATATGCTTGGGAAATTGACGGAAAGATTGATCCGTAAGCAACTGCAGACTCTCTGATATTATATATATTTCTTTGGTATGAATAATTAATCATAAAAACAAGAGAGGTTTATACCTCTCTTGTTTTTATATAAATCCTATATCCGGAGTTAACTTTTCCTGGTTAGTTGGAACCATACCGGACGGGGCCGTTTTACAGGCCGAAGGCATCAGTAAGCAGCTGGGTATCTACATAATCTGTATCGAGTCGCCGGCTTTAATCGTCCCGCCCTTCAAAACACGGGCAAATATGCCCTCTTTCGGCATGATACAGTCTCCGACCTGATGGTATACCGCACATTTCTTATGGCACTCCTTGCCTATCTGTGTGACTTCCAGCAGTGAATCGCCAATAGCCAGCCTGGTGCCTATTGGAAGTGAATAAAGCTCAATACCTTCCGTTGTGATGTTTTCTGCAAATTTTCCGGTGCACAGGCCTTTGATTCCCAGTACCTGCATTTTTTCAATGCTTTCGATCCCCAAAAAGCTGACCTGTCTATGCCAGCTGCCGGCATGGGCATCACCCTTCAAGCCATGCTCCACAACAAGCTCACCGGTTTCTATGGTTTTCTTCGGAACCCCTTTGGCCTCACTTATATTAATTGCAACAACCTTCGCCATGATAACCTCTCCTTTACAGCTTTCTAATATATTCTCCGCTTTTCCCGCCGGTTTTCTTAATAAGCATGATATCCGTGATAGTCATACCTTTATCAACTGCCTTACACATGTCATATACGGTTAAGGCCGCTACAGACACTGCTGTCAGGGCTTCCATTTCCACTCCGGTTTTACCGGTGCACCTTACTGCCGCAGTTATATTGATCGAGCAATTTTCATCATCGGCAGCAAGCTCCATGTCCACCGAGTCAAGGAGTATGTTATGGCATAGGGGAATCAGCTCCTGCGTCCGCTTCGCAGCCATTATGCCTGCAATCCGTGCGGCTGCCAATACATCTCCCTTGGGCATCCTTCCTTTGGTAACCAGTTGAAGGACCTCCCTGTTCATAAGCACCTTTCCGCAGGCAACAGCCTCCCGTCTGGTGTCACTTTTAGCTGAAACATCCACCATTCTTGCATTGCCTTTTTCATCGATATGCGTAAGTTCCATTTGCCCGCCTTTCTGCAGCTTCATCACAAGCTTTGCGTTTTAGCCGCCTATTTCGTTCATTCTCTTTTTTGATGTAAAGCCCGTATTGAAATTGTGTCCTTCAGGCTTTTCAAATATAGCTTTTCTCAACACACTCTCCACCATATCCGGTTGTCTGCGCATGGCATCCAGCACATCAACTTCTCCATTGCTGCCAAGACAAGGCTTAAGCAGTCCTGTACATGTAAGCCTTATCCGGTTGCAGCTGCTGCAGAATTTGTGGCTCATTGGGCTTATAAACCCGATCCTGCCTTTATACCCCTCTATTTTATAATACCTTGCAGGCTGCCCGGTGCAGTCGTCCTCCATATATTGAAGCTCCGGATGAGCTGAAATAATACTGGAATTGGGTATGATCCGATCCATGTTGGATTCACCGAAGCTGCCCACAGGCATCAGTTCAATGAATCTTACATCAATAGGATTGCTTTCAGCCAATCTGAAAAAATCAGGTATTTCAGCATCATTTTCACCTTTGATAAGGACTGTATTGATTTTCACAGGCTTCATTCCGGAATCAACAGCCATTTGAATACCTTTGAGCACAGCCAATATATTTCCTCCGCCGGTAATATGCCTGAAAACTTCCGGCTTCAGGGAATCCAGGCTGATATTCACCCTCATGAGACCGGCTGCCGCAAGCTCCGGAGCCATGGCAGCAAGCCTGATTCCATTGGTAGTGAGAGAGATGTCTTCGATTCCCGGGATGGAGGAAATATGTTTAATGATATCACATATATCAGTCCTCACAAGAGGCTCACCGCCTGTAATCCTTACCTTCCTGATGCCCAGGCCTGCAAGGACGGATACAATCCTTTCCATTTCCTCCGGAGATAAGGACGGCTTGCTGCAGGTATTCCTGTCTTTTTCATCAGGCATGCAATATATGCATTTCAGATTGCATGCCTGTGTTACTGAAAGCCTTAAATATTCTATTCTTCGTCCAAACCTGTCCTGCATCCTTCCGCCTCCGTCCCTATATTATCTCGATTGTGCCGGGCTTATCCAGCGTATAGCCCCCCATTGCCGCCAAAGCATCGCTGAATTCCTGTGATCTCAGAATCTCAAGGAAATTGCCCACTGCATCAAGCTCCAGATATCTCTCAGGAATAATAAAATCATACTGTTCATCGCAAACAGGGACAAAATCCAGCGAATAAATTTTTGCCGCGGACATGATTCCAAGGCCGGCATCTGTATTTCCTGCTGAAATCAGTGCAGTTACAGACATGTGTGTGAATTCTTCACGTTCATAGCCGTATATATTGGAACTATCCACATCATTCCTTTTAAGTAGATAATCCAGCAATATTCTGGTGCCAGAGCCTTTTTGGCGGTTTACATATCTTACACCAAGCTTCACCAGATCGGTAACGGACGTTATGCCTTTGGGATTTCCTTCTGCAACTATAAAGCCTTGCGACCGTCCGGCACATTTAACAAGAGCAATTTTCTCATTTCCCAGATATTTTTGAACATAGCTTTTATTGTATTCACCTGTTGCCTCATCCAGCAGGTGTATTGCCGCCGCATGGGTTTCCTTCCTCTTTACGGCCATTATTCCGCCCATACTGCCTGTATGCGCCGATGATACATATTTTCCGGGATACCTTCTTCGCATTATGTCTGAGATGACGTCAATGAGCGGATCATGACTGCCTATGACAACGAGGGTATTATTAATTTCCTTTCTGCTTTTCAAAATATTTACTGAAACCTCGCAGCCACCTTCAATACCTTCGCAGTTCATTGGGATTTCCAGAATACCGTCGGCTTTGACAAAGGATGTTACTACTCCTGCACCGCGGTTTAGCGGCGTTGCTATCAGGCGGCCGTCTACTTCTCCTAATCTGACCCGGATAAACTCCCTATATTTCAATGAAGATACCAGCTTCCGCGAAAGAACCGCCTGCGCGGTCTCCATCTCCCGGTCATCCGCTCTCAAATACCACTGCACAACAGGCTTAACAAATTGCTCCATTACAATTATTCCCGACACCGGATACCCCGGTACTCCTATAACCGGCTTGCCGTTTACAATTCCAAGCACCGTCGGTTTGCCCGGCCTGATGGCTATCCCATGTACCAGAACTTCGCCTGCAGCACTTATGGCGTCAGTTGTATAATCCTCCCTGCCGGCAGAGGACCCTGCATTAATAATAACAATGTCGCACTCCTGCGATGCTTTTTTAATTGCATCGGTAATCTGGGTCAAGTCATCGGGAATGATGTCATAAGTCCTGGAATAAGCCGACCAGCCGGAGAGCATGGCTGAGAAAACGGATGAATTGAACTCTATTAGCTGTCCTGGAAGCGGCTTGTCCGTAGGCTTTACAATTTCATCCCCTGTGGGTATGAGGCCGACTACGGGCTTTTTCCATACTCTTACAGATGAAATACCGCCTGCAAGAAACGCACCGATAGCTGCCGCTTCAATCCTGGTATTGCAGGGAAGGATCATCTCATTTGCACAAATATCCTCTCCTATCTGCCGTACGTGCTGCCATGGAGCTGCGGCGCCTATAAGCCGTATATTTCCATCACCGCATTCAATGACATCTTCAATCATTACAACTGCATCATATTCCTCGGACAGTGGGTCGCCGGTATCTACCCTTACAAAGTCGATACCTTCCTTTAAAGAGACAGGAGTGGTTTCCGTAGCCATAAATGTGCTTGCAGCCCTTAGTGCAATTCCGTCCATGGCGGTGGCATTGAAATGCGGAGATGAAATGACGGCCTGGACAGCCTCTGAGGTAATCCTGCCCAGTGAATCAATAGCGGCAACCGTTTCACTGACCGGTATGCTGCATTTCTCCCGTATATTCTTGAGAAGCAGCTCAAGAGCCTCTTCAAGCTCACATATATCCAGATATTTATAGCTCAAAGCCTTCACCTCCCTCAAAATAGTATTACTTCAGCTGCTTCACCGCTTGCCAGCCCTTCCGTTGACCGGCCTATCCTTATATAGCCGTCTGCTGAGGAAAGCAGCGATATAAGCCCGGATTTGCCGAATACCGGACAGGCATATATCCTGTTATCGGCATAATTAAGCTTTACCGGCAATAATTCCTCTCTGCCGGTATTTGATGGATAATTGTGGGCAACGACAGCTTTAACCGTACTGCGGTATTCGCTATTTGTATTGTTCAATACATCAAGTAGCCTGTGTACAAAAACATGAAAAATCATAAAAGCCGACGCAGGATGTCCCGGCAGGCCGACAACAGCCTTCCCGCGGACTTTACCGATAATTGTGGGCTTGCCCGGCTTTACGGCAATTCCATGGACCAAAGCTCCCGGTGCACCAAAGGAATTGATCACCTTCAGTGTTTCATCCTTAAATCCTACTGAGCTGCCTCCAGATATCATTACAACATCACACTCTGCAAGAGCAATATCTACTGCATTTCTAATATCGGCATAATCATCTCTGACAATACCGTACATAACAGGTTCGGCGCCATATGCCAGCAAACCGGCAGACAATGAATGGGAATTGATGTCCCTGACCTGGGAACCTGTCGGCTTTACGCGGATATCCACTAATTCATCCCCTGTTGATATGATGCCAACCCTGATTCTCTTTTTTACGCTCAGCATGTCCATACCCAAGGCTGCAAGAACGCCAATATCCTGCGCTCTAAGCCTTGTTCCCGGTTTTATGGCAGCATTTCCGGCTTTGATATCATCACCTTTGTAAACTACGTTGTTGCCCGGCGCCGCAGGCTTATTCATATAAATATAGCCGTCTCCGGGGTCATCGGCATATTCAATCATCACTACGGCATCCGCACCTTCGGGAAGCTCCCCTCCCGTCGGTACGTAAACAGTTTTTCCTTTTGCGACTGTTCCGGCATACCGGGCGCCCATATCAACCTCTCCGGAAAATTCCAGCTGAGCAGGAATGGAGTCGCTGCAGCCATAAGTATCAGAAGCAATAACTGCATAGCCGTCAACAGACGAACGGTTGAATTCGGGAACATCCTCACAAGCGGCAACATCCTCTGCCGTTATTCTACCCAATGCTTCGGAGATTCCTGTAATTTCTGCTTCCAGATAATATCCCGAAAAGCTGTCTTCAATTACTCTCATAACTTCATCAACACTTTTTACAGTTAACAATATCCCTTCTCCTTTCCTACCGATGCCTCTGCCGCATCCGGCACACCTGAGTATAAAAATGCAGCGGCGATCACTGATTGTCATATCAATCATTCAAAAAGCACATGTTCATACCGATGATAGTTATCGTGCCCTACAGGTCTTATACCCTACGCGCTTATATCCTCCAATTGTTGAGAAAATCCTTTGTCCGGGCGCAGGAAGGTGAGTTCAATACCTTTTGCACAGGCCCGCTTTCCGCAAGCTTTCCATCCATCAGCACAAGGACTTCGTCAGCAAGTCTCAATGCCTGCGACGGGTTGTGAGTGGTGAATATAACCGTCGATTTATCCTGCCTCATGGTCTTTATACAATTCTCAATAAGCTGCATATTGGATATATCAATAAATGTTGCCGGCTCATCCAGAAGAATCAATTCACTGTTCAATACCAGCGTCCTCAGCACTGCGGTTTTCTGCGCTTCTCCGCCCGAGATTCTCCTGGCGTTGCTTTTTGCCAGACTGCCCAAGCCTGCCTGTTCTATGACAGCCTTTGCTGTTTTATCCCAATCCTTGTTTCCCCTGATTCCCGAAACGATGTTTTCATACACCGACATGTCGAATATATAAGGCTTCTGAGGCATAAATGCAACACTCTTTTCAGGTAATGACGCCACACCGTTGTAGGATACACAGCCCCAATCGACAGCTTCAATTCCTGCAATAAGCTTCAGCAGCGTGCTTTTGCCTGAACCATTGGGGCCGATGACGGCATAGCAACCGGATTCTTTAAATGTAAAGCTGTCTATATCCAGCACCACCCTGCCTCCATATGATTTTGTAATGCCGCTTAATTCCAGTTTCATTTTCCCTCCTGAAAACGCTGAAGAATCCAGTTTATCATGAACGAAACCACTAACAGTATAATGCCCAGCGCCAGGGCCTTCCGGTATTCTCCCATACCGGTTTCCAGCACGATGGCCGTTGTCATCACCCTGGTTTTATAGCGTATATTTCCACCTACAAGCATGACTGCTCCCACTTCAGACACCGCACGTCCGTATCCTGCCAATACTGCGGATATGACGGCGTACCGGCATTCATGGATCAGGAAATACAGAGTTTTCATCCTTGAGAAGCCAAGGCCCCTGCAGGTCTCCATAATGCGTCCGCTTCCATGCCTTACAGCGCTGATGGTAAGCCCGGTAATAACAGGGAAAATTATTATCACCTGGGCTATTACCATGGCAGCTGGTGTAAAAAGCAGGCTTAAGCTTCCCAGGGGTCCACTTCGGGAAAGCAGCATGTAAACAATCAGACCGGCTACAACAGGGGGAAGCCCCATAAAGGTTCCGATAATCCTTGCAACCAGATTCCTGCCGGGAAAATTCAAGGTACCCAATGCGAGACCTGCCGAAATGCCCAGTATGCCGGATATGAAGGTACTCAATACTGTTACTGCAAGAGTAAGACCAATAATGCCGTAAATTTCCGGATCAAGTGAGCTTATTAACTTGATTGCTTCCAAAAGGCTTTTTGTTATTTCCCCCAATGTACTAAAGACCCGCCTTTCCTTACCTTTTACCTTATTTCATATTCTTTGTCTGATTACTTGTGCCTTGTCCGGATTCTTCATTTCTTTCCGGAGGAGTTTATATAGAAGAGGTTTGCACCGTATTTATCTTTGCAAAATTCTTCAATCGATCCAAGTACTCTGTCCGATGTCAGCCACTCGATAAATTTAGCGGCAGCCTGCTTGTTTATACCGGAATGCTTTTCGGGGTTTACTGCAATGACAGAATACTGGTTTAACAAATCCTTTGCATTTTCAAGGACCATCTGAAGCTCCAGCTTGTCCTTCATTGCAAGGAAGGTGGCCTTGTCTGTAAGGGTATAAGCCTTTTTTTCGCTGGCCATCATAAGAACATCACCCATGCCTTTTCCCGCCGAAACATACCAACCGCCTGAAGGTTCCAAACCGGCTGCCTTCCATAAGCTTAGTTCCTTTTTATGGGTTCCCGAATTATCTCCGCGGGAAACAAAGACTGCATTGCTTTGGGCTATCTTTTTAAAGGCAGCAGACGCATCAGCCTCACCGGAACCCTTCAGTCCCACCTGATCATCCATGGGACCAACCATTACAAAATAGTTGTACATGAATTCAATGCGTTTTACTCCAAAGCCTTCGGATACGAATTTTTCCTCAGAGGCCTTGTCGTGGACCAGCAACACATCCGCATCACCGTTTTCTCCGGTCTTAATAGCCTGACCGGTACCCTGGGCTATGATTTTCAGATTAATACCCGTGTCCTTTTTAAGAATTGGTGTGAGATACTCAAGAAGCCCGGAATCATTGACACTTGTTGTAGTTGCCAGTGTAAGCTCCTTGCTTTGAAGCTCCGGGCTGCAGGCTGCTAACAGCACGTATACGGCAAGGATAAGCGCAGTAACTCCAATACCGGCACCTGCTTTTCCTATCCTTGAAATGATTGTACTACGCTTATTTAAGCGCTTTGACATAAGAGGATTCTCCTTTCCACATGGGAGGCGGACCTGTTTCCTTGATCCACCCTATCGGCCGGGACGCCATAACTTTAGGTCTTAGGCTTTCCCGGCTCGGAGCAATATTGAAATTTTTATTGCTTTTGTTAACTATTTTGTTGTTATGCTCTTATTCATTAATTGTTAACATAACAACACTATTATATAATTAATTCGCATTATTGTAAATGAAAATACCAATATGCTTTTTGTTTAAAAGTTAAGAATTTTATCATAATATTTGCTATAATAATAACATCCAAAGATAAAGAGGTATTGTATTCATGATAAAAGCAGGCATACTCACTGCAAGCGATAAAGGCTCTACAGGCCAGAGGGCCGACGAAAGCGGCAGGGTAATAGCAGAGCTCCTGGGTCAAATAGGCGCCGAGGCCGCAGAATATATAATAGTACCGGATGAAAAAGCCGTTATATCCGCAAGTCTTATAAGGATGGCCGATGAACTGGGAATTGACCTCATACTCACCACCGGCGGCACAGGCTTTTCACCAAGGGATATAACACCCGAAGCCACCCTTGCCGTAATTGACAGGCAGGTACCGGGCATCCCCGAGGCCATGCGCCGGAAAAGTCTTGAAATAACCCCCAGGGCAATGCTTTCCAGGGCTGTTGCCGGAATCAGAAATAAAACCCTGATAATCAACCTTCCCGGCAGTCCAAAAGGCGTCAGGGAATGTCTTGAGGTCATACTTCCTGTACTGCCCCATGCCGTGGAAATTCTTAAAGGACAGGCAGGCGAATGTGCCCGGACAGCTGCTGAAAGCAGGTGAGCAAGTTATCCGCCGATAATTAGGGGATACACCTTCAAACTGTCGCCTTCAGCAAGCAATTGCTCTTTTTCAGCTTTTTGCCCATTTACTGTAATGAAGCCAATTTCGTCTTCAGGTATGCCTGTCACCAGTACAGCCGCCCCGGCATTTGTACCTGGAGGCAAATCCAGCTCAAGCCGGGATTTGCCTCCTGTAAACCTGGTGAACCAGCTAATTACATCAACATTTATTCTCATCGTCCCACATCCGCATCAACCGGCAGTAAATTCCTCAAGCTTCCTGTTATACATATCAATTAATTCATAGGAGATACCTTCATCAAGCTGTCCGGATAAGCTTGGCGTCTCAAAGAGTCTCTTCGGCAGCTTTACGTCCGCCAGCTTGAAGCCCAGCGCCTTTTTTATCCTGAGCTTGGTTTTGTATATTCTGTCTCCAATAGCCGTAAGTTCCTCATCAGTTATAGCATAGCCAATGGAATTCAATGCTGCAATTATGGTTTTCCTATCATATACTTTTCTTGCAAACAAGCATATGATAAGGGAATTCAGCATGCATCTTTCCTTTTCCTCGGCAAAAATTGCATCTACCAGCTTTTCCTTGTTGAATTCCTTCATGGACTGGTCGACGGAATAGCCTCCGTTGCACAGATGCGAATGTCTTGCGCCCGCAGCGGAACCAAGTATCATTCCGTAACCAGTATGGTAGCCCGCCATCTCATTTTTGGCAAAGGCCATGGCAAATTCCTTGCCACCGTAAATATCCGAAGCCTTGTCAACACCCTCGGAAAGCGCCTTGTAGAAATCATTCCTCTTGTAGGCTATATACTCAATTGCCTTCACATAGTTAGCCGTATTTCCGAATGCCAGCGGAACCAGGGTTTGCTCTTCAGTTACAAGCTTTTTCATAAATGCTTCCGTAGCCCAGCCCAGAACAACACCTGTAGACATTGCATCCATTCCCAGGTGCTCCACCTTCTCTATCAGCTGCAGGATTTCATCGGAGGATTTGATGCCGATGAAGCTTCCAAGAGCGAATAACAGCTCATAATCATAACCGACGCTGACAGATTCATACTCATGCCCCTTGTCAAATTCACGCCTGAATTGTCCGATATGGATACAGCCCACCGGGCAGCCCGTACATGCCATTTTCCTGACAAGATTCTTGTGGGCGAATGCTTCTCCCGATATCTTATCCCCATGCTCAAAGACATTCTGTCTCAGGTTCTTTGTAGGAAGGCCTCCCGCTGCGTTTAGCGGCTCGATATTGATAGGTGTGCCGGCGTCATGGTATTTTGACATTATCTCGGTATCCGTAACCCTGTTGTATATTTCCTGATAAACCTTGAAGTAATCCTTGAAATTCTTTATGGGTATGCTTCTGTCGCCTACTATGGAAATTGCCTTCAGGTTTTTGCTCCCCATTACGGCTCCAAGGCCAAGTCTGCCGAAATGCCTGTATGTATCTACACAAACACTGGCGTAGCTGACCATATTTTCACCTGCCGGCCCGATACGAATGATGCTTCTCTTACCGCCGCCCGGTTCCCTGTCGCGGACCACTCTGCCGATCTCATCGGAGTCCATGCCCCAGAAAGCTCTTGCATCCTTGATTTCCACGTTATTTCTGTTAATTGTTATATACGAAGGCTTTTTCGCCTTACCATGAATCACAATTGCGTCATAGCCGGCAAGAAACAGGGTCAAAGCCATCCTGCCGCCTGCATAGCTTTCTCCCAGCTCACCCGTCAAAGGCGATATAAACATGGCAACGGTTTTTGTAATGACTGGAAAAATTGCCGAGCCCGCACCTATGGCAAAAACAATAGGCTGGGATTCATCCAGAGGGCTAAGCTCGGGCTTCATATTCTCCTCAAGAAGCTTTGAAGCGACTCCTACTCCGCCAAGATATTCAATCAAATCCTTCCTTTGCTCGATGCGGATCCTTTTAGTATCCATGTCGATATATAAAACTTTAATATATTTTTCATAAATCATCGGCCACATCCTCCATTCTCAGGCACTCGTGAGGACAAAACCTGGCGCAGATGCCGCAGTGCCTGCAGATTATAGGTTTATTCTCGTCCTCGTCAAAATTAACAGCTCCTACAATGCATGCATTGACGCATCTTTTACAGCCAATACACTTTTCCGGCTTTAAAACCACACCGCCGCCCTTCCTTTTTTCAAGTGCTCCTGAGGGACAGGCCTCCGCACAGGCTCTTTCATCCTTGCATGCTATACATACTACACTGATAAATTTCCCCTGGAGCCCACCGCTGGTTTTTACCTTGATGGCGCTTTTTGAAACAGAATGGTTCTGATGATTCACCCCCGAGCATGTAAGCATGCAGGTAAAGCACCCTATACATTTGTTCATGCCATCCGACTTTAGTACTTTTGGCATTTTATCACCCTCTACAAAATTCTCTCTGACATTATATTGTTAATTAAATAACAATATTCATTATATAGCGGTTATGCCATATTGTAAATAAGAAACTGCATAGTTTATGTAATAAAAGACACTGTTGCTGTATAACCACCGAGTATTTTAAAAGCCTGCTGTCAAGCAGGTTTTTTGTCTTTGCACCTCTTAAAGATTATCAGGGTGATTGTCGTCTAACAAAACTTGTATCAGGGGTTTTATATTTATTCCCTCTTTGTGTTATAATAGCTGTGCTGGATATAATTGTGTAAAGGGAGTATTGAATGAAGCTGCCGGCAGGATTTCTTGATAAAATGAAGAGGCTACTGGGTGATGATGAATATGATGAATTGGTGAAGTCCTATAGTGAACCAAGGTATTATGGCCTGAGAGTCAATACACTGAAAATCCCGGTTGAAGAATTCCTGAGGATTTCGCCCTTCAAGCTGGAGCCGGTACCCTGGACTTCTGACGGCTTTTATTATCCTGAGGGAGAGAGTCCGGGAAAGCACCCTTATTATCATGCGGGGCTCTATTACATACAGGAACCCAGTGCCATGCTGCCTGGAGCAATACTGGGAGCACAGCCTGGTGAGAAGGTACTTGATATATGTGCGGCGCCTGGAGGAAAAACTGTTCAGATTGCAGCAGCAATGAAAAATTCTGGAATAATAATAGCCAATGATATAAATGCCGACAGAGTTAAGGCGCTTGTGAAGAACATAGAATTATGCGGGGTAAGAAACGCTGTTGTACTTAATGAAACACCGGAAAAGCTGGCTGATAGATTTGCCGGGTATTTTGACAGAATCCTTGTTGACGCCCCCTGTTCGGGAGAAGGCATGTTCAGAAAAGACGAAGATGCCGCAAGAAGCTGGGAAAGCTTCAAGTGTGAAACCTGCTCAGGCATGCAGAGAGCCATACTGGATAATATCGACAGGATGCTGAAGCCAGGCGGTTCTTTGGTTTATTCCACCTGTACCTTCTCACCTGAGGAAGATGAGCGGATGATATCATATTTCATAAAGCTGCATGAAAACTATGAAATTGAAGAGATACCCAGGACTGCGGGAATGCAGCCGGGGAGGCCCGAATGGTCCGATGGAAGCCCAAAGCTGGCCGGTACTGTCAGGCTCTGGCCTCACAGGATAAAAGGTGAAGGTCATTTTGCGGCATTGCTGAAGAAAAAGGAATATAGGGCTTCAACTGCTAATATGCAGGATCTTCCGGCTTTACATGTGAGAATCGATAACAGCGGGATTAAATTGCCAAATTCCGAGTTCCTATCCAGGAATCATAGAAAACTGAAACAGCCAATACAAAAGGAGTCAGAAACAGCTTTACCGGAGGTATTCCGGAAGTTTGCAGATAATAGTCTGAATATTACTCTTGATGGAAGCTTTGTTCTGAAGGGTAGGAATATATACGTGCTGCCGGAGGAGATACCAAGCCTTGACGGTTTGAAGGTGGCCAAATTCGGATGGTTCCTGGGAGAGGACGATGGCAGTAGGTTTGAACCGTCGCATTCAATGGTGACTGCGTTGGGAAGGAAGGATGTCAAAAGAGCAATAGACCTGCAATCCGGTTCATATGAGGTTAAAAGCTACCTGAAAGGTGAGACCCTTATGCTTGAAGGAGATAAAGGTCTTACTGCCATTTGTGTGGATGGGTATACCCTTGGCTGGGCAAAGCAAACGGGTGACATGGTAAAGAATCTGTATCCCAAAGGATGGAGGAAGATGAGCTGATGCGGGGCACACAGCGATTGGACAAGGTGCTTTCCAATTTTGGATTTGGCACCCGCAGTGAAATCAGGCAGCTTGTAAAAAACGGAATAGTAAAAGTTGACGGAGTCGCTGCAAAAGACAGTGGTATGCAAGTTAATCCTGAAAGCTGTGTAATAGATGTGGAAGGTGAAATACTAAATTACAGGGAATTCATATATATTATGATGAATAAGCCTGCAGGGGTTATTTCAGCTACAGAGGACAACAAGCAGAGGACGGTTCTGGACATTCTGCCTGAAGAGTTTAAATACTTTGAGCTGTTCCCAGCGGGAAGGCTGGATATTGATACCGAAGGGCTCCTGCTGCTTACAAACGACGGAAAGCTGGCTCATGAGCTGCTTTCGCCCAGAAAGCATGTTCCGAAAAGATATTATGCTTTAGTTGACGGAATTGTTGACGGGGATGTGGCAGAAAGCTTCAAAAAAGGTGTAGCATTGGACGATGGGTATAAAACCATGCCTGCAGAGCTTTTCATTCTTAAGGAGGGACAGCGTTCAGAAATAGAGCTGGTTCTGCATGAAGGGAAATTCCACCAGGTTAAGAGGATGTTTGAAGCTGTAGGAAGGAAGGTGCTGTACTTGAAAAGGATCCGGATGGGAGGCCTGGATCTGGATCCGGAGCTGGCTGAAGGAGAGTGTCGTGAATTGTCGGCAGAAGAGGTAAGACTGCTGAAAGCTGACACCTGATGAGATTGTGGTACGTGGGAGTCACTAGTGACGATCCTCAATAACTCAGATTGGTAGGATTATGCGCAATAGCAGAATATTGCGCAATAAAGAATTGCATATTTTCATGATGGTGTAAATCATGACCCCCTGTCGCTGCGCGACATCCCCCTATCGAGGGGGAACGAGGGTAGCTCTAAGAATTGGAGCAAAGTAGTACAAAGCATAGCATAGTAAAAAGGCATAGCATAGTAAAAAGGCGTAGCATAGTAAAAAGGCGTAGCATAGTAAAAAGGCGTAGCATGCCTTGTGCTCCCTAATAGGGAGCTGCCCGTTAGGGCTGAGGGTATTGCGCGTTCTTTTATATTATGTAATGCGACAGGAAGGACGCTTCTTTCCTGTCGCATTACATCCTTCGCTATCGCTCAAGAGACAATCTTTTACAGCGCATTCTTTTCATTATAAGAACCAGAAATATATTTAGGCCATATGGAGGAGAGTAACGATGAACAGCCAAAATATACAGAAGCTGGCTTTGTTTCTTACAGGAATAGAGCAAAGAATAGCTGATAATCTTGAATTCTTCAGGAAGATAACAGCAGACTACAAATCCGGCACCAAGACTTATCCTGCCGGCATTACAGAAGAGAAAGGGAAACTACTGCTAAAGTTTGGCGGAGTTACTGAAACTCTTGAGATCAGCTGGCTTGCGGCAAGGCTCTCGAAAATTGCGGGAAATTACGACAGTGTTGCCATTACCTATGAAGAAAGAGGGACAACTATCTTTATCGAAGCAGATAACAGGAATGTAAAAATGAGCACCCGGCAAAATGCCAGAGAAAATACCGTCGCCCGGCATAATGAAATATCATTGGTGGGAAACAGGGATTACTATATTAAGCTGGGGCAGGCAGATGAATTGCTAAAGGAAATCGGAATACTCAGCAGCGACGGAAAAGTAAAAAATGATATGATCAGGAAATACAACCAGATTGATCATTTTGTAGAACTTATACAGGAGCTTTTGGAGGAGCTTTCCCAAAGGAATGAAAGTATTACGGTACTTGACTGTGCATGCGGCAAGTCCTATCTTTCATTTGTCCTGAACTACTATATCAGGGAGGTTATGAAAAAGCCCTGTTATTTTATTGGTCTGGACTATTCGGATACTGTTATCGAGGCATCCAAAACAATGGCGCAGAATCTCCATTATCAGAACATGGAGTTTAAGGTTACCGATATCAGGGACTATCATGCCAGAAGGGATATAAATCTTGTTATAAGCCTCCATGCCTGTGATACTGCAACAGACGAGGCTATTGCCCTGGCGGTCAACAATAATGTGGGAGCTATGGTCATGGTTCCCTGCTGTCACAGGGAGCTTCTAAGCCAGCTTGATTATAAGCCCCTTGAGCATGTTTTAAAGTATGGTATTCTTAAAGCAAGGATTTCAGACGCACTTACCGACGGATTAAGAGGGATGCTGCTGGAAGCTCTGGGATACAAGGTCTCACTGCTGGAATACATATCTCCCCTTGAAACTCCGAAAAACCTGATGATCCGAGCTGAGAAAGCAGGAAAGCAAAACAGCGCTGCATTGGACGAATATAGAAACCTCAGGGATTTATTAAAGGTAAATCCGACACTTGAGAAGCTTATATTGAAAAAGGTTGAAAAAGCCTGAAAATAAGCATGGATTATTTGCAATTTACATAATGCCAACTATTTATTCAAATTTACTAAAATTGTATTTGAGTTTTTGTGCAAATGTGCTATAATATTATTAATGATTGAAAGGGGGCCTTTTATGATTAATAAAGAAGTAAAAAAAGCAGCTAAGTTAAATGAATTCGACAGACGTGTCCTTTTGGCCTACTCCGGTATTTCACTGGAAACGGGTGCAAAAGCAACAGCTGAGGCCGCCGAAACAAAAGCAATACATAAAAGCATTCTTATTAAAGTATAAAGGGGAGTCGAAAGACTCCTCTTTAATTTCATCCCTTATTTATCATATCCAATGCTAATTGGAGCATATCGCCCTCTGTGTGAATAATATCAGGCTCAATGCCGTTACCTTGAATGTTTGCTCCTTTTGGTGTAAACCACTGCAGAATGGTTGCTTTGACCGCAAATCCTCTTTTTAACGGCAATGTATACTGACCTATGCCTTTTCCGAAGGTTTTCTCTCCCAGCAAGGTCACATTATCAAGATTGTCTTTCAAGGCTGCTATCAGGTTTTCCGATGCACTGGCGGAGTTCTTATTCTGCAGAATGATTATCTTATTATACTTTAGTGAGTATGGGCCCCTGGCTTTGTAAACTATATCCAGCATACGCATTTTATCTGTAGCTACAATGCTCTTCTTTGGCAGAAACATACCTGCTATACCCACCATCATATCTATATCGCCGCCTGGATTGTCCCTCAGATCTATTATAAGATTGGGACGGCTTTTTAGTTTATCATAATTGTCCTCCATGAACTTACGGGTATAGGTGGAGAAATTTGTAAGCTTCAGCAAAGCTGTATTATTATCGGGCAGGGTTATCTCTGACTGTGCAGCCTCCTGCTTTTCCGAAGCCAGGTATTTTTTAAGGTTTTCAGGAGTATAAAGGTATGTATATCTGTCATTGTTTTCTTCTCTTATCCTTTTTGTGACAACAGAAATAACCATATCATCAAAATAGGAATAATACCTGCCCTTTACATCCGTTTTCAATTCTGTTTCAAATACCTTGTCCAAGGAACCGGTATAAATATAGAAGCTTGAAATAAAATGCTTGAAGGCAAGGTAATCGTAATTCATGTAAACATATACTCCGGTCATGGAAACAAAAAGAATCAGGGCGGTCAGCAATATATAAAATTTCCTTTTAAAATTTTTAAGCTGTTGTTCCAATGTCAGTTTCTTTTTCATCTGTGGCTCCTTTCATCCTTAATAGCTTGAAGGCAATCAGCGAAGCTATGATATAAAGGCAAAGCATTCCCAGAAAAGGCAATTGGCGTGAAAGGCTGAACATCAGTCCTCCCAGATAACCGGAGGGGATGCAGATAAGAGTAGTTACAGTCTGGGCGGCAGCATACATGTCTGCTTTGTCATGCTCCCCTGCATTATTCATGAATACTGTATCGCGGTATACCTGCATTATGAAGCCTCCGACAGCAAGTATTCCAATAGAAGCAAGCAGGATAGCCATATTACCCAAAGGCGTTGCCAGCAATACCAGTATACCCAGGCAAACAATCAAAAATGCTATAAAAAGCAATTTCTCATCCTTGAAATTTCTTAATTTTGGCAGGACATAAACAAATAACAGGAGATTGATCAATGCACTGATAAGAGGTGTAACTGAAAGGGCTTTTTCACTGAAGCCCAGGTAATCTTTGATGTAAAGTATCTGGAAAAAATTCATGGAAGCAGCGAAATTTGTTATGATCAGAATCAGGGTTATTAATATCAGGTTCTTGTTCTTACGTATGCCGGCTATATTGACAATATAGCTTTTCAGGCTTTGGGAAATGGACATTGTGCTATGCTTTTCCATAATTTCTTTTCCGGCCTTTGTTTCGTTAACCAGGGCATTCCTGATTATAAACATGCATGTAAAGCTTACCATGCCTATAAGATACAGCACTCTCAAGGTGGGAACGGTACCGTATTTTGCTATAAGAAGGCCTGCAACTGGAGTAAATATTCCGGTGGTATAGTTAATGATATACATTATTCCAAATATCTTTGCACGCTTGTTTTCCGGAGCATCCTCGGAAATGAGACAATACCATGAAATGGATACTATTTTTACAGAGGCATTGATTGAGTACGCAATAAGAAAGTACCAGAAATTTTGTGCTACAGCCCAGATCAGCATAGGGATGGTCCAGGAAATAATATCGAATATGAGAGTTGTTCTTTTCCGTCCAAGCCTGTTTGTAACGGGACCGGCTAAAAAATGGAAAATAAAGGCAAAGAAAAGGTTGACAGTATTTATAAGCCCCATTTCTACTTCGGTGACACCCAGACCCTTCATATAAAGAGGGGCATAAAATAATATCATGCCCCCGAATACAGACCAGAGAGGTTCAAGCTTTATGCTGTTTCTTGAATTGCGCGGCAGGTCGGACAAAAATTTCATGCTCAGCTCTCTACATATCTCTTTATTTTTTTAGAGGTTGTTTTTTCAAATTCTTCATCCCTCAGATCGAAATCCTTGATATACTTGTAAGTGACAAGGCTTTTGTTGACTTCCTTGACTTCCTTGTGAATAAGCTCGCGGATTTCTTCAGGTGTGAGAGGCTTGTCAGCGAAATCTGCTTCTATCTTTTCCATATCAGGTACGATAGTTGCTGAAACTACTACATCACCGTATACATCATCATCCTTGCCAAAAACTATGGATTCCTTGATATGGGGGCATCTGCCCAGAAGTGTTTCAATTTCCTCGGGATATATGTTTTTACCGTTTTTAGTTACAATAACATTCTTCTTTCTGCCTGTTATATATACAAATTCATTCTTGTCCAAATAGCCAAGGTCCCCCGTATGGAACCATCCGTCCTTTAGAACCTTTTCCGTAGATTCCGCATCCTCATAATAGCCCATCATTACGCTGGGGCCTTTCACAGTTATCTCACCAATGCCGTCGGAGCCAGGACTGATGATCCTGACATCAAGGCCAGGCAAAGGTATGCCTGCAGCATTATCCCTGAAATCCACGTCCCTGTTCAGAGCCACAATGGGACTGCATTCGGTAAGTCCATAGCCCTGCAGAACAAATATGCCTAATTCCCTGAAGCCCTTGGACACCAGCGGATCGATGCCGGCTGCGCCGCTAATGAAAAGCCTTACCTTGCCGCCAAAATTGTTGTGGATGGGAGCAAATAGCTTTTTCCTTAAGTCTATGCCGATTTTTCCTGCAAGTTTACTTATCTTTAAGGCAAGCTTCAATTTCTTTTCTGTTTCAGGCTGTTTTGATATGGTATCCCAAAGGCGTCTGTGCATTGCTTCAAAAATCAGCGGTACACCCAGCATGACAGTAGCCTTGGATTCCTGCAGATTTTTCTGAATATGCCGCAAACCTTCACAAAAAGCAACGGTTGCACCTCTGTAAATCGGGCAAAGAAAGCCACAGGTGTTCTCATATGTATGATGCAGGGGAAGAACCGATAGGAATACATCACTTGGATCAATATAAAGCATAGTACACATGGCCATCAGGTTTGAGCTTAAATTCCTATGTGAGAGCATTACTGCTTTTGATTTTGCTGTTGTTGCAGAAGTGAAAAGCAGAATATTCATGGCTTCAGGATCGATTTGGAGCGAATCATAACCTGTATCGCCCTTCTCCAGGATTTCCCTTCCTTTTTCCAGAAGCTTTTTGAAGGATTTTATTTTTTGGTCTTCAAAGTCATCGGAATCCATACCGATATAGTATTCTACGGTGCTGTTGCGGCTGGCCAGGTTTTCAATATGCTGCCTGCAATTACCTGAGTAAACTATCGCATTTACTTTTGACCGGTTTACAAGGTTTTCAATTTCATTTACGGGAAGCTCCTTGTCCAGGGGTACAACCACACCTATACCGTTAACGGCAGCCATATAGGCAACGACCCATTCGTACCTGTTCTCACTGATGATGGCAATTCTTTTCCCGGCAAGGCCAAGACTTAATAAAGCGGTTCCTAGGGCGCAGACGTCGTTTTTAAACTGCTTGTAAGTCACTGGTTCATATTTCTCTTCCCCTTTGCGTTTTACTAGAAAAGCTGCTTTGTCACCATAGATTTCCGAACTGGAATTGAGCATTTCTCTGAGAGTATTTATCGGCCGTACTTCATACAACGGAATATTTCTCATAAACTACTCACCTCACTTGAAATAATAGAAGATAATATAAATATAATGTAAGATATATTATATACCAATAATCCTGCATGTCAAAGCTTTAAAACAGGACAAATTTATTTATTTGGCATGTTGCTGTTAAAAAGCCGGTTATATATCCAATATGCAAAAAAAAAGAGCACTGCGGCTCGTTTCAGTATACTTTCATATGTATCGGTACATATAAACGCAAAAATTATTACTGTTGTATGAATTAGTTTTTTGCGTTATTAGCAGAGGAAATAGAAGCGTATAATGCCAAAGGCATTATGCGTTCGATATATTCTACCATCTGCTGCTTCCGGAATTTCTGTTTGTAGATCTGTTTCCGGAATTGAAGCCTGTGTTGCTTCTTCTCTGATTCTTTCTGGCTTTCCTGCATTCCGGGCACCTCTGGGGTTCATTTTCAAAGCCTTTTTCCTTGTAGAAGGCCTGTTCGCCTTCCGAGAAAATGAATTCCATTCCGCAGTCCTTGCAGGTTAAGGTCTTGTCTGCCATAAAATCAACCTCCCTAAGCTAATTTGGATTGGATTTAACTGGTCTGGACTAAGCTCTCCAAATCAGACAGGAGGGTTAGGTCTACAAACAAATTAAATCTTCTATTGTATTGGAATTAATACATGATCATTATAACATGAAGAAATGTACATGTACAAGAATTAAAGACGAAAATGCCTGGGGACACTCTGGTTGGGGGCTTTATAACATGGAATATTTCCCGTAATATTACACTGCAGCTTATGTAAACATCCGGAAGAGTACTGAATATACTGAAATAGAAAATTAAAAAAGCGGGCCAGATAAGATGAACTAAGTTTTTATGTCATTCTGAGCGAAGCGAAGAATCTTTCCTGTTATTGCTAGCGCTCAAGATGACAGTCATATACTAATTATTTAGTTCAACTTATATAGATGGCAATGACAGGAAAAATAAATATTCAGGAAGTGATATTGATGCCGGAACCCGATTTAACTTATTTGACGCCAAGAAAATTAACTGTTCAGAGAAACACAGTAAGCAGTGTAATGCTTTTTTGGGAACCTGCCCGCATGATAGAACCTATAAGAGCATATGAGATTTTCAGAGATAATTCGCTATATACTACTATTATACAGAGAGCTTATAATGATAATAATATTAAGATCGGAGGGACCTACCAGTATAAAGTCAGAGGCATTGCAGCAAATGGCAGATTGACGCCATTTAGCAATATTGTGAAGATTTACATTACCGAATCACCAGGTTTAATCTATTGGGCAAAAGCAAATGAAAACAGCGGCTTTGTCAGAGGGACGGATGTATCGAAATATACGCCTGAGTTGGATTGGAGAAGAATTGTAAATGATGGAATCAGATTTGCGTATGTGAGAGCAGGAGGTACCATTTTATATCAAGGGTATGATCCCGATGTAATGGCGGCCAGGCACACTATTGGTATAAAGTCGGTTGGCCTTCCTGTCGGATTCTATTATATACCTCGCTGGTCCATTCTTGACTATGATATAAATAAAGCGAGGCTGGAGGCAAGAAGGTATGCTAATCACATCATAGGTCTGATGAATCAGGCAGGCTACAATAATTATGGAGATTTAATGCCGCTTTTGGATATAGAACCGGCACTTACCGATGTGGAAACAGGACTGACGCCAAACCAGATAGTAAGCTGGGCGAGACGTTTTGCTGATGAATTCAAGTTGTATACCGGAAGAACAATAATGATCTATACCAACAGGTCTTTCTGGGAAGAATGGGGAGTTACTCCTGAGATTAATACAGTAAAAGACTTACCTCTATTTAATGCTGAATATTACGAATTCAATGACTATTTGTATAACACTGATACACCGGTAAATTTTGGCGGGTGGAAGGGCTGGAACATTTGGCAATATACTCAATCAGCTGTCATTGGAGGTTATACACGCATGGATGCAAGCTGGTGCCGCAATCTGGATCTGGTGATGCCTCCGTCCAGAGTACGGAATCTGACGGGATATAATATTACGCCAGGAACTGTAAAACTGGCCTGGTTCAGAAATAGAGAAATAGATATTATAGGCTATAATATCTATAGAGACGGTAGATATATTGCACAAACAAAGGACGATTTTTACTTTGACAGAACCGGCCTGCAAGTTGGCAGAACATACAGATACATGGTTCAGGCGGTAGATATGTATTATGACGTATCGCCAACAGTCCCGATCAATATATTTATATGGAAGTAGTCTGATATGGAAGATGACAGGGCTGGCAAGGGGACGAAGTTGTTGCCGCTAAAGTGACAACAACTTCGTCTCCTTGCCAATTTTAAAGCTGGTAGTACTCTGTCAACTTTTAAACTTTAGCATAAAGCTATCAATGTCATCCTGAGTGAAACGAAGGATCTTAGTCTGCCAAGATTCTTCGCTGCGCTCAGAATGACAACATTTAGTTGTTTTGTGACACTTGAGGAGAGCCATTTCAATATAATATAGTTTACTCATTTATTACAAATATATTGACTTTTTAGAATCTATATCATATTATCATAACATAAAGTAATTAATAAGTTATTGTATCATAACAAAAACATAACATTATATGGTGGAGGTGTGATAACATAGTTGTTAGACAAAAGATCCAATTTTCCGCTTTATATGCAATTGAAACATACTATCGTAGAAAGAATAAAAACCGGAGAATTTAAGAGAAGCAACCCTTTACCCACCGAGCAGGAGCTTTGCAGTACATTCGGAATAAGCAGGTATCCGGTAAGGCAGGCAATGGAGGAACTTGTAAAGGAAGGATATCTTACCAGGACAAGGGGAAGGGGCACCTTTGTAAGTGAAGAGCTTCCCGAGGCAGTGAGCTCCGCAGGTAAAAAGC
>Ga0366771_1036_pt1 | contig 23724 bp, 21 predicted proteins | sample BONcelN113001C10_FD_207080 | JGI IMG/M metagenome (GOLD analysis project Ga0366771, IMG submission 207080) | Enriched cells from coal bed in the Powder River Basin, Montana, United States - BONCAT cells N11 rep2 HSBNCT.N11.300.1.C10 ...
TGACCAAAATGACCGGCGAAGACCTGCGGGCGTTGTTTGAATGAGAAAAATTATGTTGCAGCGGTAATAAAATGTGGTATATAGGAAAAAGAAAAACTTGAATTGGAGGTTTATTAGCATGAGTTTTATGGAAAACATCAGTCCGGTTATGCAGGCATTGGTTGCTACAGGCTTTACATGGTTTGTGACAGCCTTGGGATCTTCCCTGGTATTCTTTTTTAAAACTATAAACCGAAAAGTAATGGACAGCATGCTGGGATTTGCAGCCGGAGTCATGATTGCCGCCAGCTTCTGGTCCCTGCTGGCCCCAGCAATCGAGATGTCCGAGGAAGCAGGCAACCTGCCCTGGCTGGCGCCGTTAATCGGCTTTCTGGCAGGCTGTGCTTTTCTTAAGCTGGCAGATTCCATCCTTCCGCATTTACATATAGGTATGCCCATGGATAAGGCAGAGGGGGTTAAAACAGACTGGAAGCGCAGTATATTGCTGGTTACTGCCATTACCCTCCATAACATACCTGAAGGGCTTGCAGTGGGCGTTGCTTTTGGTGCAGTGGCTGCAGGTATTCCCTCGGCTGCAATGGCAGGTGCTGTAGCATTAGCCATAGGGATAGGCCTTCAGAATTTCCCCGAGGGGGCTGCCGTATCGATTCCTTTGCGAAGAGAAGGCTTATCTAGGCTTAAGAGCTTCTGGTTTGGCCAGCTGTCAGGAATGGTGGAGCCCTTTGCAGGCTTGATCGGGGCAGTTGCAGTATTGTCCATGAGACCGCTTCTGCCTTATGCACTATCCTTTGCCGCGGGAGCCATGATCTATGTTGTTGTGGAAGAATTGATTCCCGAAGCACAGTCCAGCGGAAATTCAGATTTTGCCACAATCGGCACAGTGCTGGGATTTGCCGTTATGATGGTTCTGGACGTAGCATTGGGATAATCTCTATGACTGCATTCTGACAAAGCCTTCAGGGCTTATTATCTTCATATCAAGGTTGTGATTTTCAAACTCCTTGTCACTACTGACGATGAAGTCTGCATTAGCCTTTTTTGCACATATATACTGAATTCCATCTTTATAATCCTTGACGGGTGCAAACAGCCCCAACTGCAGGATGTCATAATCTACCGGCACAATATCCAGAATCTCAATAAAGCTCTCAATTATATCCTTCCGTTCCTGCTCGGTTTTTTGCTTTCTTAAAATATAAAATATGTTTAAAAGAGAAACCGGTGAAATACAGCCAGCTACTTCGTCATTTACAGTCATCTCAATGATTTGCTGAGCAAACTGATGCCCTTCCCGTTGGCTAATAAGAAAATCCAGCAAGACGTTGGTATCAAGAAATAGCTTATACATTGAATTTCTCTTCCCTTCCGTCAAATTGCTCATTTTTACTTACATCATGCAAGCCTGCTTTCAAGGCTTTCAGCTTTTCAAATGCCGCTTTTTTATCTCCTTTTACAGGCACTATTTTCCCTATGGCTTTTCCGTTTTTAGTGAAAACAACCGTTTCGTTTTGCATAATTATAATATATTTCCCAAAGTTGTTTTGCAATTCCGTAGTAGTGACGATCATTGCAGAATACCTCCATATGATTTTATCTAACTACATTATACAATATTAGTTAAATATATTAAATTATAAATATTTATAAAAATAGTATGTTAATTTTTTCATATTATTGACAAATCTAATTAACTAATATATAATTTAGTAAATCGTATCTTAGCAATTTTAGAAGGTGGTAAATTTATGTTTATAGGTCGTGAAAAAGAGCTTAAAAACCTTAATAACCTTTATGATATAGATAAATTTCAATTTCCTGTAATATATGGTAGGAGACGCGTAGGTAAAACAGCGCTTATTAACGAATTTGTAAAGGACAAGGATACGATTTATTTTACCGGAATTGAAACCAACGCAAAACAAAATCTCGAAAATTTTAGTAAAAGTATATTCAACTACACAACCGGTTCAAATGTTGCTCCGGTCTTTTCTTCATTTCAGGAAGCATTGGAATATGTGTTCACGCTTGCAGAAAAGAAAAGAATTGTTCTCGTTATAGATGAATACCCATATGTCGCAAAATCATATAAAGCTATTGCATCAATGCTGCAGGTACAAATTGACAGGCGAAAAGAAACCTCCAAGCTATTTCTTATACTCTGCGGTTCATCTATGTCATTCATGGAAGAGCAAGTTCTCGGATATAAAAGTCCGTTATATGGAAGAAGAACATCTCAATTCAAAATATTTCCATTCGAGTTTTTCGAAAGCAGAAAGTATTTTAAAAACTTTTCGGATTTGGATATTGCTAACGTTTACGGCATGGTTGGCGGAACGCCTCAATATCTTCTTCAAATGGATGATACTATATCCCTTGAGGATAATATAAAAAATAAACTTCTAAATTCAACTTCATATCTGTTTGAGGAACCAAACAACTTATTGCAACAGGAAGTTCGAGAACCTGCAATATATAATGCAATTATATCTGCCGTCGCAACTGGAAGCACAAAGTTGTCAGAGATTTCAAGTAAGGTTGGAGAAGAAACAAGCGCCTGCTCTGCTTATTTGAAAAACTTGATTTCTCTGGGAATCATAAAAAAAGAAATACCTTTTGCAGAAAAATCATCCAAGAAAACAATATATGTTATCGCAGATAACCTGTTTCGCTTTTGGTATCGCTTTGTACCATCGAATATTTCAATCATTCAAAAAGACATGACAGACTTGGCGTATAAAAATATTAACGAACAGCTTTCTTCCTATATGGGTGCTGTCTTTGAGGAAATCTGCAAGCAGTATTTGTGGAAGTTAAATAAGCAAGGCAAAGCGACTATAACCTTCACAGACTTAGGCCGTTGGTGGGGCAATGATCCGAAAAATAAATGTGAAACTGAAATTGATATTATGGGCACTGATGGGGAAAACGCTGCTCTCTTTTGCGAGTGCAAATGGACTAATGAAAAGGTTGACACTGGCGCGCTTGACACTCTGCTTGAGCGTAGCAGTCTGTTTCACTATTTAAAAGTGCATCTTTATCTTTTTGCCAAAACAGGCTTCACAAAAGGTTGTATAGATAAAGCAATTAAACTTGGCAATGTAACGCTTGTTACTTTTGATGAAATGATGAAGAGAGCGTAGACAAAATCAAAAAGATCAGTGCGGCAAGGGCTATAAGATGCATTCTAATAAAATAGCCCAAATCTGGGCACATTGCTTATTTTTCCACGAATGATACCAACAAAGGGCCGTGAACTTGTAGAAATGTATTCAAATCCCCTGAAGCTTACCAAAAAGTTTTTGACAAGTGCAAAAATGTGGGCAAATAGCAGGCAGATAAAGGAAGGGGGAAATTCATAATACACCTTTACCTGGCGCACAAATTATCCCCCTGCTTTCTTCTTATTTCATGAACAGTTCTATGACAGGTACTTCCGCACACGGTTTTTTCACGGGGATTTCAAGGGTCAGTGTGGAGCTGTCTGCGGATACATCGCAATGTCCTCCCCCATCGTTTTTGTGTGAAATCATTTTTATTTCGGAGGCGTCATTTAAAAGCTGTGCATATTCAACTCTGCCATCAAAATTCTTCAGATGAATATGTCTGAAGGGCCAACTGAAGATGTGCAGATAAAGTCTGTTCTTATCGGGATTATAGGTATATCTGCAGTCACCGGGACAGGTAAATTCGTCTGGTGCTTGTGTACATCCATAGATGGAGCGTCCGTGGTATTTCATCCATTTCCCCATCCCTTCAAGGCATGCCAGAGCTCTCTCGTCAAACTCGCCCCGGCCGGTGGGTCCCACATTGAGCAGCAGGTTCCCTCCCTTGCTGACCGTATCGATCAGCATTTTCACCAGGGTCTCTATGCTCTTCCAGCTTTCTTCCTCACGATGGTATCCCCAGGATCCGCTGAAGGTATGGCAGGCTTCCCAAACGACAGGTTTGCCGTCTACTTTTACCCACTCAAGGGGCATAAACTGTTCCGGTGTTTTTATATCCTGATCAATCTGCAGCCTGTCATTAATAATAATACCGGGTTGGAGCTCCCTCACCATCCGGATAAGCTTTTCGCTCTGCCATATTTCTTTTCCCTTACCCGCGAATCTTTCAGATGGTTCCACAGAGAAGTCATACCACAGGATATCTATCTTTCCATACTGTGTGAGAAGCTCTCTTGTTTGACCGTGAAGATATTCTATGTACTTTGTTATATCCCTCTCCCTGTCCTTTTCTATATAGTCTTCATTTTTCCGCATGGGATGATGCCTATCCACAGTATAATGCGGATGGTGCCAGTCCATCAGGGAATGGTACAAGCCCACCCTCATATTCCTGCTTCGGAATGCTTGCAGCATAGGAGTCAGGAGGTCTCTTCCCGCCGGGATATTTGTGGCCTTGTAGTCTGTAAGCTTCGAATCCCACAGGCAAAAGCCCTCGTGGTGTTTTGTGGTTACGACAAAATACTTCATTCCGGCATTATTTGCCGCATCAGCCCAGCAATTGGGATCGTAAAGGTCGGGATCGAAGTGCTTGAAATACTTTTCATATTCTTCTGTGGACATTTCTTCACTGTATTTCATCCACTCATGACGAGCAGGAAGGGAATAAAGTCCCCAGTGAATAAAAAGCCCGAAACGATCATGGGTAAACCATTCTGTATCGCCAGGGGTTGGAGCTGGTTTTAGTATCATTGAAATCATCCTCCTATGTTTTATTAACTGAACCAAAAGTTGTCTGTGACCTCTGCCTGCATTCAAATTTAGTTAAACGCATATGTCGGGGCTGGTCGCAAGCTAAAGCTTGCTGCTCGCCTATGCAACCAAAATGAATCCGGCATACGCTCACGCAGGTCTGGTTGACAATTTAAGTTTACCAGTTATATAGTATATGTAAATAAAAGAAACAAACCTGTTTTTGTATAAACCTAACCCTTTTACCTTAATTTGAGTTTCCCGTAGCATGGAGGTCATTATGGCTGAGGAACGTAATACACTGATAAAAAGCTTTCTTTCCAATCTGCATGTCTCTGTTGATACGGCAGCATTCACAAAGTGTCCCTTGAGTTGGAGAGATATGGACTATAAGCCCGACTACAATAAGTTTTATTATATTATGGACGGAAAAGGATGGCTTGAAATTGACGGTATGGAATACTATCCCCGCTCCGGGCAGTTATTTCTAATGCCTGCCGGCATCAAACAGTCATACTCGGTTATTGACGGGGAGCCCTTCACCAAATATTGGTGCCACTTCGGGGCAACTATCGGAGAAGTAAACCTTTTTGATATTATTAATGTTCCTTACTTTATCAATATAACCGACCGCGCTATGGTTGAAGATATTTTTAAAAGGCTTGCCGCATTCCATAACAGCGGCAGCCTTGCTTCATCTCTTAATGCCAGGGGAGTCCTTTACGCACTTGTCGCGTATTATCTTGAAGAGGCCTCAAAACAATATCTGCTGCTAAAGGATTCGGAATCTGTTGAAAAGGTGTTAGAACTGGTGAAATACATCGATGCTAACATTTCCACAAATATAACTATCTCTGCGCTTGCGGAAAGAGTTCATTATCATCCCAACTATTTTATCAGGTTTTTCAATAAACATTTTGGAATTTCACCTGCCCGGTATATCCTCAACAAAAAAATTGAGAAGGCCAAAATACTACTGTCGGCATGCAATACCTCCATATCCGAAGTAGCCTGTCAAACTGGGTTCAGCGATGTCTGCCATTTTTCAAAAGTATTCAAAAGCTACACCGGATTTTCTCCCTCCGAATACAGGAAGATCGTTATGTAAAAGACATTTCACTTGAAGAAATCCTGGATCATTCGTCGTGCATCATATTAATCCCTTCATCATTGAAATACGCTCCCACAATACCCGCATCCCCCTGCATGGGATGGACTTAAGCATGAATTACCACAAATTATTCTTTTTAGGGTACTAATATTATCTCGAAGCCTATCAAGACTAATTTCAATCCATGCCGGTCTCAACTTTAATTTACCTCTTCTCAAGCATAAAAAAGCATAATACCAAAAGTGTATGAACATGGCTGCAAGCATAGTATGTCCCGACTATTACTTGCAGCCATGTATGAACTTACAAAATCTGCTGGTATATCGTGATTATGGGATCCCAGAATGTACTGTCATAGGACGTAGTTCCATTTTTATTCACTATAAAGCAAATCAAGTCTCCCTGTACTACTTCTGTTTGTATATTGTGGGTATATCCGACAGTATCGTCGTATGCAATTACCTGGGATCCCCACAATACAACGTCGTTTTTCTTTATCGACACGATTACACCATCGCCGCCGCCCGTATTCTGTTTACATGCCGTACCGGCGATGGTTATTGTTCCGGCATATGGAGCCTCCCATACTCTCACGGAGTCATTGGCGCCAGGATGCTGCCAGTTGTTCCCTAATATACAGGACGTCTGGTCTCCCACCCATCTGTTGCTGCCGGAATTCCAAGCCATGTCTGTATAGGCACTGCCATTCCATTGCCTGTAATGCCACTGGTTGTTTCCCTGAGTTAAGCTATACCCTGTTGAGGCAGTCCATGTTTCTTCGGGTGTAGGTGTAGGGGTGGATGTAGGGATTGGTGTAGGTGTAAGTGTCAGTGTTGTCCCAGATATCGTGATGGTAGGATCCCAGGATGTACTGTCATAAGATGTACTGCCGTCTTTATTCACGATAAAATAAATCAAATCGCCTTGCGCCACTTCTGTTTGCACATTGTGCATATATCCGGCATTATCGTTGTATGCGATTGCCTGAGGCCCCCATAAGGTATTACCGTTTTTCTTTATTGTCACGATAACACCGTCACCGCCGGTAATATCCTGTTTCTTCGCTGTACCGGTGATGGAGATGGCGCCACCGTACGGAGCATCCCATACCCGGACTGAATCATTAGTGCCCGGATGCTGCCAGTTATTCCCTATAATGCAGCTTGTCTGGGCTCCCACCCATCTACCATTTCCTGAATTCCATGTCATATCGCTGTAAATGCTTCCATCCCACTGCTTGTAATACCATTGGTTATCCCCCTGAGTTGAACTGTACTCTGTTGAAGCAGTCCATGATTCTTCCGATATAGGAGTGGGCGTGGGTGTTGGTGTTGGTGTGCCTCCGTTGTATTCAGTCACTATATGGTTGCTTACACTGAAATCATTATCATAATCGCTTATAAGACCTACTTTTCCGATATTATTTATCTTGGGCATAGTTGCAGCCCTGAAGGCAAAATTTTCCGCAATAACCGTTTCAGCACCGCCCTCCGGTGCTACCCACGCGCTATAAGTCTGTGCAGTCATATCAACCAGCATCCTTGCATGGTATAAGTTATAGGCGCTGTAAGGCAACTGGTTGACAGCATTATAGGTGTTGTAATTGTAGGCGTCAAAGTAACCACTCGTATTGGCACGCAGCATAAATGAGAATGAAGCGTATTGGGTAACACTGGTTTCATACCCTGCATAGCCGATAACACCGTCTATGTTGTTATTATTCGGAACAAAATCAAACTCCACATCTTGTGTGCCGGTATTTCCCTCTCCCAGCACATGTGTTCCTTCACTGAAGTTGACTCTGGAATACCAACTGCCCGCTATTGGCGTGGGCGTTGGTGGCGGTGTTGGCGCAGGATTGCCGTTCACCAAGTGGTTGCTCACACCAAAGTCATTATCATAATCGCTGATAAGACCCACTTTCCCGATATTATCCGTATCCGGCGTAGCGGCTCTGAAGGTATAATTATCCGCAATTAGCACTTCAGCGCCACCCTCCGGCGTTATCCATACGCTGTAAGTCTCTGTAGTCATATTAACCTGTATTCTTACATGGTATGTGGTACCAGCGCCGTAAAACAACTGGTTGGTATAATGATAGCTATTATAGTTGTAGACGTCAAAGTAACCATTGGTATTTGCACGCACTATAAATGAGAATGAGGCGTACCCGGTGATATTGGTTTCATAACCCGCATAGCCTATAACACCGTCTATGTTGTTATCATATGGAGCAAAATCAAATTCCACCTCTTGTGTACCAGTGTTTCCACTTCCAAGCGTGTGTATGCCTTGGCTGAAGCTGACTCTGGAATACCAATCGCTTATCCCAGGCGTAGGTGAAGGAGTCGGTGTGGGCAACATAGATGGAGAGCCTGTCGGCGTAGGTTCAGGAGTATATTGAGTGAGCGGATGCGGATGTTTATACGGCACATAATTAGACATCTCAGAATAGAAAAAGTCCCTGTTCAACTGAATAAGATGTTCATGACCATTTAATACGACAGTTCCACAGGGAATACTGTCTTTCGTATTCCCCCATGCATATAATTCCCGGATCTGGTCAGTGACAGGATAAGTAAAAGAATTCCCCGGATACTGTGTTGTATTGGAAAGAAGTATTCCGTTTGAGGCATTGATGATTTCATTATTGAAGATTACTCCATCCCCGCCGCGTATCCAGATACCTGAAAACGCAGCTGAACTATTAGAAATATAATTCTCATATATCTCATAACTCCTGCTTCCGCGTAAACTTCCAAACTCCAGTCCATGCGCATCAGCACCCTGGCTTCGGTTCAAGCAGTCATATACCTGATTGTATCGGAAGACATACCTTGACCCGTTGTTTGAAGCTATCCCATGAATATTGCGAAGAAAATAGCAATCCTCTACAAACACTGCGTTTTCCGTACCCAGCTCCAGCGGCCTGTTCCAGTTTACTTCCCCTTGACCATAGACAGCCAAACCCGAGCCGGCAAAGATATCTATAAAGTTGCAATACGAAACAACACCTCGAGCATCATCACCGGTTACGACAATACCGGCCCGGCCTAACTCTCTGAATTCACAATTCATAATGCAGAAATCCTGTACATTCCCGATATTGATTGCCCTGTCATCGTTAATACCGGTTCCCTGCAGTCTTCCATTAAATTGAATGTCCTCTATCCTGACATCGTCAGCATTGATTATTATGTGAGGCACACCTGTGCCCTGCAATATGGTGTTAGTAATTCCTGCCCCTCTTAATGTCACAGGTTTATTGATGGTTACGCAGCTATCATACAGGTAAGTGCCTGACGGTATAATGATTGTATCTCCCGGTGAAGCCAGATTGATCGCATGTTGAATCATCCGAGGTGAACCATCCGGAGCATACAGCACATCGGCATGAACAGGTATGTTGCTAAAAAACATCATAGAAAATGCAATGGATAAAACGCATAGGATACTTACAACTTTATTTCGCATCATAATTCTTTTCCCCCCTAAAATTAATAATTTCGCTCATGTTCCCATACTTTCATCAGTTTTTTCCAGTCTACATGGAATGTCATGGTCTTAATGTCCGCTTTGAAGATATAAATATATCCACACCACCTCCTGTTCCCTCTGCTCCAAGCCTACTCAGATTACAGTTCCGTAAGGTAATCTGCAGCAGTTTCAAACAGGGTATGATGGATCCTCAGTATATCTGTATAGCCATAATAGTTAGTATTATCCATAACTCCATGGGGAGACTCAAACACAAGGCTCATATCAACACCCGTATGATATAGCATGCTGCTGAGGTTAAATGCAGGCGGAGTAATACCGGCAGGACCATCTTCAAGGTTAAGGGAGCATGCACCATGTGAGTACCCGTAACCCTCAATGACATTGAAAAACCTTTTTGCGAAATTATCAAGTCTCATCTTAACTGACACCGGTATATAAGGGGTAGGAAAAAAATGAGGGTCATGCATGCTGCTGTGCAAGTTTAAAAGCATATCAGGGCCTTCTTTTCGTGCAATCGTAAGCAAAGCCTTTGTCGTTTCGCTCATGGGAGATGACCATTCATCATGCATCATATTGACCCCATCATCATTAAAATATGCTCCCAGAAAGCAAACATCCCCCTGCATGGGGTGGACTTCCTTTGAACCCTGCCAGCCGTATAACTCACCATTTTTTCTAGTCCCTTGTCCATACAATGTCATTTCTTCCCTCTTTCGTCCAACCCATCCATCATACGGTACACGTACCCTTCCATCGGGATTGGCCAAGGGTATGATAATTAACCGCAGCCGTTTCAACTTTTCAAGCAGCAAAGGCTGTTCTTTACCTTCAAGATCTCTTCCGCTTTCCATCAGGTGAATGATGGAAAACGCTGCCGCCATACCCTCCACTTCCTGTCCATGAATTCCTGCCAATATCACCAGTACAGGCCTTTCCCTAGCACCGCGACCTCTTTTAAAGAATACATCGGGATTCCCTGCGCCAAGAGCCGAATTAAAATTAGCCCTCCCTTTAAGCTCCGGCTCGGCATCTCCATAGCACACTGACAGTATTCTTCTTTTTCCCGGCGAAACTGAAAGCAGACTTACCGATCCGTTTCTTATCTCATTATCTATGTAGCTTTGTATATATTCCTCCCGGGTCTTCCACCAGTGAGGTACCGGAAAATCACTAACAATAATGCTAGTAGAAGTATCTTTTATATTCATTTGAAATAATGCCACCTTTCATTATGCGTGTCTTTACCTCAAGATTCGGCCATAATGCCATATCACGGCAAGCTGCAGGTATTCAGAATATTTTATTGCCTTGAATAACCCTCTCTGACTCGCTTTTAGTACAAAAGTCTATATTCATGTTGAATCTTTTACTCTGCAGTATTTCTCTGCAATCGCAGTTCGGATGGTGTATATCGAAATGCCTTTTTGAATTTCTTTGTAAAATTAACAGAATCCAGATAGCCTACCTTTAAAGCGATTTCATTAATCGGCAGGTCGGTATCCCGAATAAGCCGGTACGCCTTTTTTATACGCAGCTTTGAAAGGTATTCTATATAGTTTTCACCGGTTTTCAGTTTAAAGCATTTGCTGATATAGTTTTGTGAAATATGGAACTCCCGGGCAAGAAACGATAAGCTTAAATCATTCTTTGAATAATTATCTTCAATATAGTTTATTATTTCACAGATACTATCTTTATGTATTGTGTGTGCCTTCCCGTTGCAGATAAGCCTGAACAGTTTTTTCATCTGCAGGGAAAATTTATCTGCTGAAAGGCAGTCAATCCCGACAATTTCAGAGATGTATGCATTCTCTATATGCTGCTGAAAAGAATGAAAAAACTGATGCAATAAATCATAATGATGAAACTTCTGCACATCCGGTGTGAGGTTTCTATGATTCAGCTTTTTCATTATTTCATCGAAGCATATGATGCTTTTCTCCAAATCCTTATTTTTCAAGTGTTTTATCAGCCTGCTTATATCCTGTGTATCCAGTGAATATCTATTTCCCTCCAGAACGGCAAAATTTTCAAAAAAGACAGTATAATCATTATTTTTAATCAGAGCTTCTTTTTCAATGCAAATCTCTGCTTCCCTGTAAGAGCTGCTAATAAAACCGACCTCATTATACACACGTCCAAAACAAGTCCATATCTGAGTATTATCTTCCGGCTTAAAATAACTCCGTACTTCATCTGCGATTTGTTTTCTTTTTTTCCTTCCCGTATCCCAATCATTCAGCCATACAATTAAAACAATTGATCTTTTTCCCAAAACAGAAGCAGCATAATATCCTCCAAAACGCTTGCAAAGTTGTTCATCTATATTGGATCCATCAGGGCTTTCCCTTTCATTTTCACGCTGAACAATCATCATAACTGAAAAACAAGGTTCTTCCATACGAATTCCGCTGAGTTGAATAAGCTCTTTAATATGTGCCTCATCCTGAAATACGCCTGAAAATAATAGTTCACATGCCTGCTGTCTCAGTATAAAGCTGTTTTCTCCAAGCTTTTGCAGCAATTTTTTATTTTCAGCCTGGTCATGGTTCATTGCCTTTGCTATTGCATCAAACTCATTTAGCGCATCATCGGTCAAATTCCCGGCATCTTTTGTTACCATCCTATTCAGCATTTTGATCGGTTTATAATGATTTTTGCTGAAAATATAGGATAGCAATAAGGATAATGCAAACACAATAGAAATGATAATATAACTCAGCTTTTGCATTTGCCGTATATAGGAAAACGCCCTGTCCGAATCCATTGCTACATCAAGTGTAAACCCTATTGTATCTATTGTATAGGAATAATACAGGTATTCATTATTGTACTTGCCGGTAAACAAATCCTCTTTTCCGGACCGGTTCACATCCAGAAAAGTTTCTCCCGACGGCAACAGCATTCTAACGCCAATACCATACTCTCCCAAAAGCTTGGCCAGATTTATTTTTATTATTTCCGACGGCACCACGAAGCTGATCATACCGATGGAGCTGCCGTACGATTGAATTGGATAAGTACACAGCATATATACAGGCTTCCTGTCCTCTGTTCCACCTGAAGGATATAGTGCATGATAACCTGCTTCAGAAGAATTAATGGCAATTTCTCTCATTGCAGCAGCGCTTTTATCATCCAAACGTAAAATATCCTTTGCATATACATCTATCGATGATTTCCCTTTCATACTGTAAATATTGCCATCATCGTAGCAAATTGACACATCCTGAATGAACCTGTTTGATACGCCGATCTTCTGCAATTCCTTTATCCCGTTAATTGCCATATAATCTGTGCTTGACAATCTATAGCGGGTCAGATATTCATTGTTGTACATTAAATCAGCCATATTTTTTAATTCACTCATTTTTTCTCCAAAATAAAAACTTATCTGCTCAAATTGATCTACAGCAGAGTCCTTGATAGTATTTCTGGTAAAAGAAATCACATAGGCAAATATGGAGGTAAGCACACCGAATATAGTTATCAGCAAGAAGACATATGATATGAAATATCTGGCAAATATTCTGCTTCTAAACATACCCCAGCCTCCCAATCAAGGTATCCGCCCGCAAAAGCGGATACCTTGCCTTATGACTTTATACTATAATAATTTCATTGTGTATTCAAGTAGTCTTATTCTTAATTTATTTCATTGCTTCCTGATATTGATCATATACCTTTTGAACGATTTCCATTACCTTCCCTATCCCCATCTTCTCAACGGTTGCAACATATGCATCCCATGTTTCATCAATATTACCCTCAATGATAAACTTTGCACGCTGCTCATGGACATAGCTTTTAACATCGCTATCAATAGGTGCAGTGATGTCAAGCTCTTCCTGGGTAAAGTTCAGTGACGGAAATGTCAGTTCAAAGTATGGTTCGCTGTATTTCGCGGTCATTCCATTCAGCCAGGCAGTATCCTTATTCTCTATTCCGTTTAAAAATTCAGTCCTGTACCAGGAAGGTAAACCGAGAATTGCCGTTACTACAGCTCTATGCTGATCATCCGTTTCATAGCCTTTCGGAACTATCGTATTCCAGGTTCCAGCCGCTTTATCGACCCATTTCCATCCCACATTTTCTTCACCGTAGTAGCAAACTCTTGAGCCCTCCTCTGAATAACAATAATCAAGAAGGCGAATTGTGGCCTCAGGGAATTTATTTGCTTTTGTAATTGCACCAATATTGAATATAACACCGGGGCCTGCCGCAACCATCTTTGTACTGCTGAGACTTGATGTTAACGCGTCAAACTGAGTATAATCATAACCAATTTCAGTGCCGCAGGTTATATAAGAAGCAGCAGACTGAAAACATCCGACAACCCCTTGCTGTGCTTTTGCATTAAACTGCTCGTTTGTCTGCACAAAAACATCATTATCCAAAAGTTTTTCCTTATACAGCTTGCTCATATACTTCAGATATTCTTTATATTCCGGCATTATGTTTTTGCAATAAACCTTACCGTCCTTCACAGCCCTCCAATAATTTCCTTTGTTAGTGTTAACACCCAAGGCATTCAATACTAACGCATCAATAGACTCAACAGATAAAGATGTATTAATAAGACCTGATACAGGTATCTCATCATTTGGATTTCCGTTTCCGTTAGCATCTTTTTCCTTGAAGGCAACCAGCACATCATATAATTCATCCAGAGTGGCCGGCACTTCCTTACCGATATTTTTCAGCCATTTGGTATTAATCCAATAGCGGTTATGCAAATCACGGGGTACTACGTTTATTATCGGCAAAGCATAAATGTTGCCGTCACGGGATGTACTCCCGGCTTTGGCCGCAGGATATTTCCTAAAAGCTTCCTGAATATTGGGAGCATAACTCGAAATCAAATCGTTTAAAACAGTTAACTGTCCATCGCCACCATATTGCGCTGTCTCTTTTGCAGACAGCCCTGCGGAAATAAACAAATCAGGCAGGTCTTTTGAAGCAAATATCAACGCTTTTCTATCAGTCCATGCAGTCGCAGCATATGTGTCCATTTCGAACTTGATTCCGGTAACCTTTGTTAAATGCTCAAAAAGGCTATTGCCTTCCCATTTGGCTGTTGTTGAACCTAAAGCGCCGCATATCTTCAAGGTAATTGGTTCGTTTACTATAGGATAACCGGTTTCATTAAAATTCGCAATCACTTGCTTAGTGGATTCTGGTGCTGTTGTACCCTCTACATTTCCTGAAGCAGCAGACTGCGTTGTTGTTTGTTTGTCTGTTCCTTCCTGTCCGCATGCACATACTGAACTCAGCAGCACTGCAATGACAAGCAACACCAGTAATGCCTTTCCCTCACGATAAAATTTCTTCATACTAACTCCTCCTGTTTAATATTATCTATATTATATAGCATGCCTAATGCGGCATGTCCAATAATATGCATCTTGTAAACGTACCTCAAACTATCCTTTTACAGATCCCAGCATAATCCCCTGTACAAAGTAACGCTGAAGGCAAATATAAAAAACAAGCATCGGTATTGTGGCAACAATAATGGATGTATATTTGAGCAATTCCGCTGTTTTTGCCTGTTCCGCCAATGTCAGTGCAATAGAAGTGTCATACATAGCCATTTCTGCGGCCACCTTACTTTGTACCAATATCTCTCTTAATATAAGCTGTAATGGAAAAAGCGATCTGTCCTGTAAATAAATCATTGCAGTAAAATATGAATTCCAGTGTGCCACGGCAAAGTACATACCAAGAACCGCAATAATAGGCTTTGATAGAGGAAGTACTATTTTTATGAAGAGTCTCCAGTTACTGCACCCATCAATCCTGCTCGAATCCACCAACTCATCCGGTACTGTGGTTTGAAAAAATGTCCGGGCAATAAAAGTATTGTATGCTGATGTTAAGCCGCTGATAAGGAGTACCGCACGATTATTATAAATACCCAGGCTTTGCATAAGTATATATGTAGGTATCAGTCCTCCGCCAAAAAACATTGTTATCATAAACATGATGGTAATGATTTTTCTACCTATAAAATCCTTACGGGAAATGGCATAAGCGCAGGGTAGGGTAACTGCCAGATTCAGCATCGTACCCAAAAATGTGTAAAATATTGTATTGCCGTATCCTACCCAAATTTCACTATAGTTAAGCAAACGCTTATATCCATCAAGTGTGAAGCCATGGGGAAGCAGCCACATCTTTCCCGATGCAACACTGAAAGGATCGCTGAAGGACGCACTTACAACATATACCAGCGGGTAAAGAATAATAACCAACACCATAGACATCAGAAAATAATTAATGACATCAAACAACAAGTCTATTCTGCTTATCTGTAAAGAAGAATTTCTTTTCATTATCATACTGCTCACATCCATATCCCCTTCCTCACCAAAGGCTCGATTCGTTGTACCTTCTTACAATGTAATTTACCAGAATAAGCATCGTACAATTTAAAACTGAATCAAAGAGCCCAACGGCAGCTGAAAAACTAAAATCAGCATCAATAAGCCCTGCTTGATACACATAAGTGGAAATAACCTCTGATGCCCGAATATTAACCTCATTTTGCAATAGATATGCCTTTTCGTACCCTACTGAAAACAGTGAACCACACTGCAAAGTAAGTAATATTACTATTGTCGGCACCAAAACAGGGAATTTGATATGAATAATTCTCTGCAGTTTGTTTGCACCATCGATCTGTGCTGCCTCCACAAGCTCCGGACTTGCCGAGCTTAAGGCCGCGAAGTAAATAATCGAAGACCATCCCGTTTGCTGCCATATACCGGACAATACATAAATCCATTTGAATAATCCGGCGTCTTGCAGATAATTAATGCGTTCAAAACCCAAAAGTGCCTGTAAATGATTCAATACGCCTGAAGTAGGATTTAAGAACAGCATAACCATACCGCACAAAACTACTGTAGAAATAAAATATGGTCCGATGGAAACCGTTTGTATAAGCTTTTTATACTTATTATTATTGATTTCGTTTAAAAGCAAAGCAAGAATTACAGGAAGAGGAAAGCCCAACGCCAGCGAAAGGCCGGTTAAAGTAAGCGTGTTTTTAATAACGGTTTCGAAATAATAGGAGTTGAAAAACCGGATAAAATGCTTCATTCCCACCCAAGGGCTGCCCCAAAACCCAAGCGTTGGTCTGTAATCCCTAAAGCCAATCTGTGCTCCATACATCGGAATATACATGAAAATGATTAAATACGCAACTGCCGGTAAAACAAACAAGTAAAGCTGCCAGTTTACTAAAACAGCTTTTTTGAAAGTATTTCTCCTGCAGCGCGGTAATTGGGTTACGCTTTCTTCTACTGTAGCAATTGAGCCTGACACGTCGATAACACCTCTTTCATTAATAATGCAATATTTTCTGCAAAACCGATCGGTTAATCCTGAAGTCTCCAAAGAGCGATGCAATTACATTATTAATTTAAACATGCGCATTATACCTTGTAAACAGGCCAGAATTGTCATACTGATTTGATAATCCCTGCTTTTCTGCGGTTTCAAGCATTTTTTATGAACAGTCTCTATAAACTGAACGAAAATCGCCTGCTAAAAAGCATTCATAATCAGTTACAGCAGATTACAGTTTGTAAATTCCTTAACATTCACATAATACATTGAAATGAAAACTAAATATAAAATGAGCATAATATAATTATCAAAAAGCAAAAATACGATTGACTAACTATCAATTGATAGCATATAATATTATTGCGGGGGTGAAGTAGTGAGCTTAAAAATAATTTCGCCTGAAAACGATGTGCAGCGCTTTTTAAAGGAGCTAAAAGAGGTTTTAACTGATCCGAATTTTGATTCATCGAGGGATTTGGATATACTACTAAAAAAGGGGAGCGAATTAACGACCGATCCTTATACTACTTTTAACACATTACAGGCACTGGAATTTGATAGACATGATGTGATAAACCAGCTTTTGGCATTGGATATCTCTGAATATATGGAAACCTTTATTGATGATAAAGACAGTAGCTTACCACCCTTCTTTGCATTTGGCAAGGCTATAAAAAACCGAGAAGTATATATAAAAGCGAAGATACGAGATAGGAAAAACTGTAAGGTGTTTTGCGTTTCATTTCATTTTGCAAGATATCCACTGCCTGTTAAACGGCCTTACACTTAAGCTAGTATGAAAGGAGTGCGTGAATATGAATAAGGATTTTTTAATAAGCACAGTTGAGATGGATTGTCCTATTTGCAATAAAATTCATTTGATAGAGCAGAGGAAAAGACTAACCCGGTCTATAGTGAAGGATGAAACCGTTGACCATGAAGAGGTTTATTTTCTCTGCCCATCCGGTGACGAGAATGAGAATGAGTTTGTCCCTGCAGGCTTGATGGATGACAACTTATTGAAAGCAAGGGATGCATACCGTCAAAAAAAAGGCTTGCTCACTTCAAACAAAATTGCCAATATCAGAAGCTACTATGGCTTGTCGCAGAGTGATTTTTCTGCATTGCTTGGATGGGGAGATGTCACTGTCACAAGGTATGAAAGCAAAACCATACAGGATGAAACCTATGATAATATAATGCGAATGGTTTATGAAAATCCGATGTTTGCCTTGGAGTGCATAGACAAACACAAAGACAGGTTTTCTTCAGAGAAATATGCTCGGATTCGCAAAGGTATTGCAACCAAAGTTGAAGAGGTCGGAAACCTTTATTTAAAGAAACAGGAAATAAGCAGCCTTTATGTTAATTTTGGAGAAGAGAATGACCTGAACGGCTATAAGGTATTGGATATAGACAAGGTAGCAAATGTTATAGGGTATTTTTCACAATTCATTGATAGGCTCTATAAGGTTAAACTAATGAAGCTTTTATGGTATGCCGATTCAATCTTCTTTGGAAGACATGGCAAATCCATGACAGGCTTGGTGTATAAGCATATGCCGCTTGGAGCACTGCCCATTGCATTTGATGAAATAATATCATTACCAACGGTAAAGGTTGTAGAGGAATTAATTTATGATGATATAAGCTACAGAATTGAGCCAAACAAAGAGGTAAGCATCTCGAAATTTTCATTGGAGGAACTGAGTGTCCTTGAGGTGGTTGCTACAACCTTTAAAAATTACAAATCAAGAGAGATTATTGATTATATGCATAAGGAAAAAGCATATACCGATACCATGCCAAATCAAGTGATTCCTTATAGCCTGGCAAAACAGCTAAATGAACTGAAGTAGCACTTTTGCATGGATTCGCCGGACCAAATGGTCTGGAGAGTCTACACCTATTTCGTGCGGCCACGAGAATGCCCATAATTAAGCTGAAGGATAAAATAAAGCATAAACAGATAGTGTGCAGACTTCATCCTACACAACAAAATGAATTCACAATAATAATAGCTTCTGGCCATGTCTGTGTTCACATACCTATAAAACCCAGTATGCTGTTCAGATTTCCAAAGTCTCCTATAATGGCATGAGCTCCTGCTTTTATCAGCCTTTTACGCTTTACCGGGTTTACACCCTCCCGCTTTTCTTCATCACTGGCTATTCCTATGGTTATGGCTCCTACTTCCCTTCCAAGAGCTATTTCAACCTTTCCGTCTCCTACTACCAATAGCTCGGGCCCCAATAGCCCCTTTTCCCTGATAAGCTGCCTCAGTACCGCTTCCTTTGAGCAGTCCGCTCTACCAGCAGGTGCTCCTGCCACCTGGGTAAAATAACTATAGGCGCCAAGGGATGTAGACTCCCTTACAACATCAGGATGGTCGGTGCCGCTTGCAGCATAGATATCAACACCCCTGGCCCTTAGCGCTCTTAAGAATTCCAGGCTGCCCTTCATAAGGTAATCTGATCTTTCGGCTTCGCCCGCCTGCAGCTTCCGGGCCCTGATATCAACTATCTCCATCAGCCTTCGGTTATATTCGCTCTTGTACCACCAGGGATCATCACTGGCCTGTGGATTATTACCATATCTTTTTACAGTCTCCGTCAACCATTGCATCTGGAAGATAGTTTGAATCCCTGTAGACTCATCGATATACTCCTTTACCTCTCTTGCAAGCTCTTGCGTTACAGGCATGCCATTTGATATTAATTCAAGCATCATGGGCTCCATGACACCTTCCCACCCATACCGCAAAGTAGAGATGGTTCCGTCAAAGTCAAACACAGCGGCCTTGATTCCCGGCCTTTTTTCCGGAAGGCTCTCCACTATCTCTAATTCACTTGTCATATTTGTTCCTTCTTTTTTATTAAGCATATACATATAAACATTGTATTTGTTCGGGAATATAATTTCTTGATTTATTTTCAGCTTATATTCTCCTTTGTTCGGCAGCTTTCTTACGAAAGGAGGAGGGAGGCATGCCAAAAGTCTTTTTAAAGGTTCTGACAAAATGAGGCAGGGAGTTGAAGCCCGATACGAAACAAATCTCTGTAACCGGCAGCTGGGAAATCTGCAGCAGCGATTTTGCAAAATTTATTCTCAGCCCTTGAAGATAGGTTTGCAATGGTATCCCAACAATCTTATGAAAGCACTCGCTGAAATAGTTGGGCGAAAGATGAATTCTTGCAGCTATATCCTCCAGCTTTATCGGCTCGCGAAAATGGTGCTGGACATAAATAAGGGCCAGGCGTATTGAATCCTGCCTGCAGGCCTGATAATCTCCGGACTGTAAAGAGAGGCTTCCGGCGCTTGACCGGTAGATGTCCACCAGTATACGCTCCAGTGCTCCTCTGATAACAAGATGCTTACCGGGCCTGGTACCGTTGAATTCCTCCAGTAAACGCAGGCATTCATGCTCCATATCAACGAAGGCCTTTCCATCAAGGTGGACAAGGTACTCGCTTTTTTCATTGAACAGCATTCCACGCAGCTGGTCGGTAAGCATTTCATCGGAGAATTTAATATTAATCAGTTCAAGAGCTGTACCTTTTTCCGGTATGACCTCATGGAAGTCCGCAGGTGTAAGCAGGAACAGGCTTCCCTTTTCCATGCATCCGGAATGTCCGTTGAGGTTGTGGGAGCTTTTTCCGGAAATAATGAATTCTATCTCGTAAAATTCATGCCAGTGCAGGGCGGATTGCTTTTCAACAAGCTTTTCTGCGACGGCAAAGTGCGGGGTGATATTTAGATATTCCTCGTTTTTAAGCCGTTTCGGCAAGCCGTATTCTTCCTCAAACATAACAGCACTCCTATGTAAAAAATAAAATCGAAGTATTATTACATTATATCTGATACGGCTGCTTATTTCCATCCGGTTTTTACTGCTCTGCATTGGGCTTCTTTCTAATACGCTTGACCATAATACGCGGATATAATATAATTCTAAATAAAATACAGATTTTCTGTATTTAGTCAGGCAAAGGTGGAAGCATGATATCGGAAATAGGTGAAAAGGTAAAAAAATTAAGAAGCGACAAGCAGATGACATTAAAAGCCCTCAGTGAACTTACAAATTTGTCCATCGGCTACCTGTCCCAGCTTGAACGCGGGAAAACCACGGTTGCCCTTGATTCCCTCCTAAAAATAGCGGAAGTGCTTGAAGTTGATTTTACCTATTTCTTTGACATGTCAAATACCAATAACAGCGAATTGTGCAAAAGCTTTGAACGCAATCTCCTGTTTATGGAGAAGGACAATTATATAGAATATAAATTATCAAACAATCTCAGCAATATGAAGCTGTTTCCCAGGCTTGTGGAGGTATTGCCCCAGAAGGAAATAGAGCCGGTGGAGGTTTATGTCCATGAGGGCGAGGAATTCATATACATACTGGAGGGGATTTTGACCTATCACTATAACGGCAAGGTATTCGATTTATACCCCGGCGACGCCTTCCATATCCGTTCAGACGTGCCTCACAATTTAATCAATACTACAAACAAAATTGTAAGGTTGATAGCGGTAAGCATACCAAACAAGTTTGAAGTGGATGCCGGCAGCAAATGAACTCCTTCATTTCCACCCATTTGACACCCTTGAGCACTTCATCGGGATTTTTTTCCGATACATAATCATTTATTGCCGAATCAATAACCTATTATATTATTGCTTATATATTCCGCTCCTTTAACAAACGCAAGCATATTCAACGGCAAAAGCATTGGATTCTTTTTGCCCAGTACATCCTCCATAGCCTTGTTACAGCTTTGCTTTTCCAGGACTCCGGTAGCCTGTACGAACGCTCCCAGCATTACAATATTTGCGGTTTTGTTATTGCCCACCTCTGCGGCAATTTCATTTGCAGGTATATAATGGGCATTTAAATCGCCGCGGCTTGTTTTTTTATCTATCAGCGAAGAATTAACAAGTAAAATTCCTTTTGGAGATATACAGGACTCAAACTTGTCAAGAGAAGGCTTGTTCATAATGATAGCAGAGGTGGCTTTAATAATTACAGGCGAACTGACAGGTTTGTCGGATAATGTCACATGACAGTTTGCTGTGCCTCCTCTCATCTCAGGTCCATAGGATGGCAGCCAGGTGACCTCTCTGCCTTCAAGCATTCCTGCATAAGTCATCAGCATACCGGCCAGCATTATCCCCTGTCCGCCAAAGCCCGCAAGTATAACCTGTTCCTTCATTTATTCCACCCCCAAAATGTCTCTGAAATTACGTAACGGATAGTAAGGTATCATGTCTTCCTCAATCCACTTCAATGCTTCCACAGGCGTCAGCCCCAAATTGGTGGGACAGGCTGCAAGCACCTCCACAAGGGAAAAGCCCACACCCCTTATCTGGTATTCAAAAGCCTTCCTGATAGCGTTTTTTGCTTTTCTGATATTTGCAGGAGTATTTACGGCAACTCTTTCAACATACTTCGCACCGTCTATGGTCGAAATCATTTCGGACACCTTCAGCGGCTTGCCGTATAAGGCTTCATCCCTTCCTGATTGAGCCGTTGTTGCCTTTTGTCCTACCAGGGTGGTGGGAGCCATCTGCCCTCCCGTCATACCGTAGATGGCATTATTTACAAATATGGCGGTAATCCTTTCACCCCTGTGTGCGGCATGGATTATCTCGGAGGTTCCTATGGCGGCCAGGTCGCCATCACCCTGGTATGTAAAGACCACACTCTGCGGATGTACCTTCCTTATGCCTGTCGCCACTGCCGGAGCCCTCCCATGAGCAGCCTGCTGCATGTCGCAGTTGAAATAGTCATATGCCAGAACTGAGCATCCGACAGGTGCAACGCCTATGGTTATATCCAGAACGCCCAATTCCACAAGAGACTCTGCAACCAGCTTATGTATGATTCCATGAGAGCATCCCGGACAATAATGCAGGGCGGCGTCGGTCAGGCCGGCTGTTTTTTCATAAATAACTTCCATTCTATACCCCTCCTATAATCCTTTTGATTTCTGCAACTATTTCCTCGGGCTCCGGAATCATACCGCCCATCCTTCCAAAGAAGGAAACCGGCTTCCTGCCGTTGACTGCAATCTTCACGTCGTCCAGCATCTGGCCCATACTCATCTCCACACAAAGCACACCCTTACAGCCATGACCGATAAGGTCAAAGGCTTTTTCCGGGAAAGGCCATAAAGTAACGGGTCTTATCAACCCGACTTTTATATTTTCCGTACGGCAAATCTCCATTGCTTCCTTTACAATCCTTGCGGTTGTACCATAGGCAGTTACAACCACGTCGGCCTCTTCAACGCCAATTGTCTCAACCCTGGTTTCCTTCTTTCTGATTTCTTCATATTTGTCCATAAGCCTTTTATTATGCTTTTCAAGCTCTTTAGGATCCAGGAAAAGAGAAGTGATGATATTTGGCCGGCGTATACCTTTTGTCCCGCATGTGGCCCAGCTTTTTTCAGGCATCCCGCGTTTTTCAACCTCCCTGAATTCAACCGGTTCCATCATCTGTCCGATCATACCGTCTCCCAGAAGCATAACAGGCATCCTGTATATATCGGCAGCATCAAAAGCCTCCATCGTCAGCTGGACAGCTTCCTGCAGGGTTGAAGGGGCATAAACCATATGCCTGTAGTCTCCATGGCCCCCTCCGCGGGTTGCCTGGAAATAATCCGCCTGGGCCGGCTGTATACCTCCCAGACCCGGCCCTCCGCGCATTATATTGACAATGACGCATGGCAGCTGGGCACCTGCAATATAGGATATTCCCTCCTGCTTCAATGAAATACCTGGACTGCTGGAGGACGTCATCACTCTTGCTCCCGAGCCTGCAGCTCCATATACCATATTGATTGCTGCCACTTCGCTCTCTGCCTGTAAAAAAACTCCTCCGCTTTTTGGCAGTTCCCTGGACATATATTCAGGCAGCTCATTCTGAGGCGTAATGGGATACCCGAAAAAATACCTGCAGCCCGCTTTGATTGCCGCCGCGCCAATTGCTTCGTTACCTTTCATCAAAACCTTACCCATTGCTTCCCACCTCCGTGTTCTATGTTCTTACGACCTTTATGGCAGAAT
>Ga0366771_1037_pt1 | contig 23598 bp, 23 predicted proteins | sample BONcelN113001C10_FD_207080 | JGI IMG/M metagenome (GOLD analysis project Ga0366771, IMG submission 207080) | Enriched cells from coal bed in the Powder River Basin, Montana, United States - BONCAT cells N11 rep2 HSBNCT.N11.300.1.C10 ...
TAAGAAGCAAAATTTTACCGGCATGGTCCGAAAGACTTCGTTTACAGCAAAGTGAATTTGAAGGCTTAAAGCTGCAAAAAGCTCAACTTATAAATGCGAGTTTATCTTTACCTTTCTGTAGGCCGGAATATTTTGATAACATTTGGAGCGAAATAGTTGATTCCATAAATGACCAGGGGCGGTTTACCGGGCATTTGTTTGGTAAAAATGATAGTTGGGCTATTTATGACAATATGACATTTCATACCCGGGCAGATATAGATAAAATGTTTGAAAACTTTGATATAGAGTACTTTGCTGAAGTGGAACAGGATGGGTTTCAAGCTGGAGGTGTACCAAAACACTGGCATTTATACAATATTGTTGCTCGAAAAAAGAAAAATGAGTACATTATCAGTAATAACAAATCCCTGCTTTCTATTGACAGGATATATAAGTTATTATCAGAAAGCTACTGGGCAAATACAAGGACAAAAGAAACGATTGAACTATCAATTAAAAACTCAATCTGTTATGGCATCTATTATAATGATATTCAGGTAGGTTTTGCCCGTGTTGTCACAGATTTTGCGACTATGTATTGGCTGTGTGATGTAATTATTGATGAAGAGCACAGGGGTAAAGGACTTGGGAAAAAGTTGGTTGGATTTATTTCAAATTCGACAGAATTGAAAGGCTTAAGGGGTATTTTACGGACAAGGGATGCACATGGTTTGTATGAACAATATGGCTATTTTAAGGATGGAGACCATTTTATGGTTCTGAGTAAATGAAGTATATTGAATGGGGTGGATTATAATGTCAGACGCAAATTATAAAGTATGGACAACAAAATCACTTGCGGATAGGTATTTAACTGGTGTAAGAGGAGCCGTGCCTTTGGCAAACGAGCAATTCGATATAATTATGAGACTTGTAAGGATGAATAATAAGCCTGTCAAAACATTCCTTGATATTGGGAGTGGAGACGGAATACTTTCATCAGTGCTTCTATCGGAATATCCTTACGCCAAAGGGGTTCTACTTGACATTTCAGAGCATATGCTGGAAGCTGCTCAACAGAAACTAAATGATTTCAAAGATAATCTGAAATTCCTTGTTTATGATTATAGTAATATAGACTGGGTTAAGAAAGTAAAATGTGAATTTCTCTTTGACGTTATTATTTCAGGATTATCCATCCACCATCAACCAGACAATAGAAAAAAGGAATTATATTCTGAGATATTCGAATTACTGAGTCCAGGAGGCATATTCATAAACTTGGAACATGTTTCGTCACCTACTGAATGGGTGAGTTCATTGTTTCATGATTGTTTTGTGGATTCACTGTTTGAGTTGCATAAAATGAAAAACCCAGCCATTACAAAGGAGCAGATTGCTGATGGTCTTTATAACCGGCCTGATAAGGAAGCAAATATTCTTGCTCCTGTTGAAGAACAGTGTGGGTGGCTTAGGGAAATAGGGTTTTGTGATGTAGATTGTTATTTTAAGATATATGAACATGCAATTTTCGGGGGCAGAAAAGCTTAATACATAATTAAATTTTCGTTGACGAGGGAGCTGTGGGATGCATGATTGTGAGGAAGATTAAGGAGCAGGATATTGAAAGTGTTTCAAGCCTTATGGCAAGAAACTTCGATGAAATAATGTCCCGGTACCATTCAAAGAATATTATAGAGAAATTCAAAAGCCACAATACTCCTGAGAATGTAAGAACTCAAATGTATTGGAAAGAGATATTTGTTGTTGAAGAAGATAATGAAATTATCGCAACAGGAGCTTTGGCAAACTTCGGAGATGTGGAAAATCCGAAGTACAGTGTGTCAAATTTCTTTGTCAAGCCTGAATTACATAACAGAGGAATTGGTAAATTGTTATTTCACAAGATACTGGAAACTGCCAAGGGAAAAGGGGTAGATCTATTGCATGTTCCAAGCAGTAGAAATGCTATAGCTTTTTATGAGAAGATGAAGTTTGTTCAGGATGAAAATCAAAATGATACAGAAGATGAAATTACTTGGATGACGATGAAGGTAAAGTAAGCTGTTATATAGAAAGCAGGTGAGGATATGATTGAGTTTGGCTGCGTTGTACGGTATTTCAATGATTACAGGGATGAAGTAAAATTTGCGAAAGTCAACGGTTTTAGCTTCATGCAGATATGGTATGACAATAAAGGGCTGAGTCTGAAGCAAGTGGATGAATTGCTTCCGGTTATTTTGAATGAAGGGTTTCCACTAATTATACATGCTTTATTGGATGTCAATGAAATACCGGATCAAATAATTATTCTGAGGAAATTATTGCTAAAGCTTGGGCACAAGCAGCTTATAGTCCATCCGGTATGTAAAAGTGAACCAATTACTGACACTACCATCCATAAGCTTGCCGGTAATATGAAAACAGCTATACAGATGCTTAAACCTGATGATATTACTGTATTTATAGAAAATAACAGTAAGCTCGATCCGATATTTACTTCACCTGAGGAACTGAAAATCATGTTCTCAAGTGTACCTGAGCTTGAGTTCCTTCTGGATGTTGCTCATATGGATAGTCTTGAGCATCTTAACAAGCTTGTCTCGGTGAAAATGCCGAAAATTATACATATTGCTGATCGGCGGCTGGAAGAAATCCATGAGCATTTGCCTATCGGAAAAGATTCTTCAGCATTATTGAGTGCTGGCAAAGAAAATTGAAAAACTTGGTGAATAGGAGCGCAGTTATGGAGAATCCGTTTTGGGAAAAAACATATTCAGACTTATCAGTCGCAACTTTTGGGAAAAATCCGGCAAATGATATTGTAAGAATATCTTCATCACTCAAGAAAGGTATGACTGTTTTGGATATTGGCTGCGGCGAAGGGCGGAACTCGATTTATCTGGCCGGGCTTGGACATAAGGTAGATGCTTTTGACATTTCTGAAGCCGGCATAAATAAATTAAAAAGGATTGCTGAGGGAAATAAGGTTGAAGTCAATGCGTGGGTACAGGATCTAACAACCTTTAAATTTAGCAGGACTTATGATTTAATTATTTCTCATGGTGTATTTCACCTGGTTGAAAAGCATGATTGGCAGAGAATTATTATTGATATGAAGGATAACACAAATCATGGTGGGCTGAATATAGTGGGTATATTCACAAACAAACTTCCGGCAACCCCAGATAATGCACCATTTACAAAAGCACTGTTTGAAGAAGGTGAACTTAAAGAATTGTATGCTGATTGGAATATTATCGAATTTAATGCATATGTTTTCGAAGATGAACATCCGGGGGGAATTCGGCATAACCACGCTGCAAATAATATTATTGCTATGAAAAGATGACAGAGAATTATTTTTATCTATGTATTGACATATAAATAGCTATGAGACTGTGCATTTTATGTGCATAATTCTACACAGTCTCAAATTGCTCATTAAGCATTATTTGCTAGAATGGTTCAATTACAACTGAATTGACCCCTTCTTTTCTGGCTTGGTTGATGACTTCAATAGAATTTTCTATCATATTCCTTATATTGACAACGGTTTTCTGCTTGCTAATTAACCCGCCAATGTAACACCCCATTTGCGTTTTACAGCCAATGTCTGAAAAATTATAATTTTTCATGTCATTAATAATGCTTTGCGCTATTTTCCCGATTTCATCCTTTTCAGCTCTGGCGAATATGATAAATTCATCGCCATGAGCACGGCCTAAAGCAGCTTGACTTAGTTTTTTTTCAATGTTAGTGTTGATTATATTGTAACAGGCAACAATTACATTGTCTCCGACATCAAAGCCATAATCGTCATTTACCTGTTTGAAGTGACTGATATCAAACCGCAATACCGTAATACTATCATTTTCTGAACAAAGTGCAGAGATATTATATGCTGTTTCGAGGAACATTTCCATGTTCGGGATGTTCTTTTTGATTTCATGTACGCCATCTGGTTCAATGCTTAACAAATTTATCTGTTTATCCATTTGAAAACCTTCCTTTTCTAATATTTTTACGAGCTTGTCAATTTCTATTTTCTTCTGTATCTGCTCATTCATTGCAGATGTAATCTCAATGCGTTTACGTATGAGTTCATAAATTATTTTTTTGCAGTCGATAGGGCCGTTTAGCATTTCTTTTATCTGGGATAGAGCGAAATCAAGATTTTTAAGTATTATGATCCAGTTTAGATAATGAGATTGCTCTGCTTCATAGGAACGGTATCCGGTCGAATGGTCAATTACCGATGGCTTGAGCAGACCGATTTCATCATAATGCCGAAGCATTTTTGTGGTTACATTATTCATTTCTGCGAATTCGCCGATTTTCAAATGTTCAACCTCCTCTCAGGAAAAGCATTCCGGCCGGAATCACTTTTATAATTACTATAAACCTTACCATAACAGGAAAGTCAATACCTAAATCTATTTTTTTATATTTTATTGCTCAATTTTGTAGTTTGGGAATGAAACTTAAGTATAGAAATTTATACTACTAAAGCTTTTTGATAGTTTTCATCAACAATTTCCTTCTAAAAATCACATCCTTATTGTAACAGGATGTGACATCAATATTGATAGCACATTTAGAGAGATTAATATAGGTGAAATTTATTTGTCGTCAAGGGATAGTTTCCCGGACTACTTTGCAGAATGGAAGCTTCATAAAGATGATTTGTGATACCCTGGTGGAGAAAGCGGTCAGGAAGTTTGGAACCAATGCAATGTTTTGCTCATAGATATAGTTAGGAGCAATGCGTCATGTATAGAGTCTTTGATTACTCCGCCTTTCTACTGGGGAATCAATGTTGCTACCGGCGGGTTTGCAGGATCATTTACTGTTAAACCTGAAACAATGATATCTGTCCTGTGCGATATATTGGAATGCTTAAAGAAATGGGGATTTGAAAATATTTTTCTATTAAATTTTCATGGGGATCTGAAGCATAATGTCACTATTTTGGAATCTGTCAGAAAAGCATATGAGGAGCTTGGTATCGGCTCCTATTTTGTTGTACCTGAGTTTTTCTTGAGAAGAGCCGGAATCTCCGAAGTAAAACCGTATATGATTATACAGCCCGAGAAACCCAGGAATGGGGTCGAAGAAGCAAGACAGCAGGAGTATATTGACATACATGCCGGTGGATTTGAAACAAGCATGATGGTGAAGGACTTTCCGGGCTTGGTAGATATTGAGCTTGCTCGAACCCTCGGATCATCCCGGACAACCTGGGAAGGATTAAAGGTTTGGCAGCAGGGAGAAGAAAAGGCCAGAGAAATAACTCCTTTGGGGTACTGCGGCAACCCATCCGATATTTGCATAGATGCAGCAAAAGCATTCGAAAACGAGATAGCCGAAACAATTCCAGGGGCTATCAGCGATTTCTTGAAACAAGCACATACATAGAGGCGGGGCCTGTAATTAAAGGAAAATGGGAGTGAATGATATTGATGACAAGCGTATATTTTGTCAGGCATGCTCAACCGGAACATTCTTGGGAAGATGATCGGACGCCTCCTTTGACCGACGAAGGAATAAAAGATTGTGAAAAAGTCACTGAAGCTCTGAGAAATTATAAAATAGATTGTTATTTGTCAAGTCCTTATAAAAGAAGTATTGATACCATAAAAAGTAGCTCCAAAGTACATGGGATGGATATTCTTACCGACGAAAGATTCAGGGAACGGGAAAAGGGCTTAAAAGGCAATGAATTTGGAATGTTTCAGAAACGGTGGAACGACTTTGATTTCCATGAAGATGGCGGAGAAAGGTTAAAAACGGGGCTGTACTGGAGGCGGACATTAATCGTATCTGCCGGCAGTATTCCGGAGCTATCCTGGGATGAGTACATAAAGGAAGCTTAAGAGAGCGTAAAAACTATGCTGATGAAGGTGAACAAATGAAAATAGACCGCCTTATTGGAATAATCATGTACCTGCTTAATCGCAATATCGTGTCGGCCCGCGAGCTTGCCGACAAATTTGAGGTATCCGTGAGAACCATTGTACGTGATGTGGAAGCACTCAGCATAACGGGCATCCCCATATCATCGACCACCGGGGCAAGCGGCGGATATGAAATACTTGATACTTTCATGCTTAATAAGCAAATAACCAACATGGATGATTACCTGTCTGTCATAATGGCGCTTAAAAGTATGTGTTCGGCTTATGACAATAAAAAGCTTGTAAACACGCTTGAAAAGCTGCTAGTGGCAAGTAAACATAAAGATGACGGTCAAAGGGTTTTTCTTGATTTCGGGATCGCCAGGGAGGGCGAAAACATACCGGAATATGTCAAGACGTTTGAAGATGCAATCTGTGCTGAAAAAATAGTTGAATTTGATTATACCGACAGCGGGGATAAAACAAACCGCCGGATTGTCGAGCCATTGGCCTTGACCTACAAATGGTATGCGTGGTATCTGTTCGGTTATTGCACCTATAAAAAAGATTACCGTATTTTCAAGTTGAATCGTATCAGCGAAATATTCATATCAAAAACACAATTAACACATAAGCATCCAGATATTGCCGGACTTTTGGAGAAGCAATGGAACAGCGACAGCCGTACTTATTGGGATATCAAGCTCTTGTGCAGGTATGAGGTGAAAATGCCTGTTGTGGAATATCTCAAGGGCAAGGTTTTGGAAGAATACGAAAACGGAGATTTTATAATTTCGCTTCATTTACCGGAAAACGAGCGCATGTGGTTTTCACTGCTGCTGGGCTTTGGAGACAGGGTAAAAGTTTTGAAGCCGATCCTGTATATGCTTCACAAATGGTTCTCCGGCTCTTGTGCCAAGATTTTCAAGGATGTTTATATAAAACCTGATTTGCTTCAGCATTATACGTTCATTTTTACTGGATACAGCCTTTTTATCCAGCATTTCAATAAATACGCTTCATATGGACTGGCTCCTTTGTTGTTATTTTTAAATTTATCAACAAATTTTCTGGTCGTTTTCTGGTCGTTATCTTCTTCTAATAGCAATTTCTCTATTCCCAAAAGGTCTTAATTACAGCATCTGACTTAAAAGTCCATTCAAAGGCTCATTTAAAAGCTCATTTAAAAGCTCATTAATGGCTCATTTATATACAAAATCTAAGGCTTAATCACTCCTATTATAAAATCCTTAAGTGTAGGAATATCATTTTTTACCACAGACCACACAATATCAAGATTTAGGGTATGGTATTTATGAGCTGTTATATCTCTCAATCCGGAAATATTCTTCCAGGGAATTTGTTTATTTTCTGTCTTAAATGCAGATGATATGGATTTAGTCAGCTCACCAATATTTATTAGGGACATACATACAGCTTTTCTTACAAGATTGTTTGATACAAATCCTTCAAAGCCATGGCTTTGGTAAAATTAACTATATCATCAATATCTGAAAGAATGTGCTTTAATATTTCAATGTCTTTTTTCATAAATCACCTTTGCTTCAGAAAGAATTTCATTTTTCATGTCAGAGTAATCCAGTGATTTTAAGGAAATGAGATCTACTTTCCTTTTTAAAACGCCTTCGAGTTTGGCTTTTAATTCAATAAAAGCAAGACCACTGGTGAGGTTACTTATATCAATCAGTATATCGACATCGCTTCCGCGTTGCATTTCACCTCTTGCGCAGGAACCAAATACAGCGGCTTTGTCCACGTCATATTTTTCGAATAGAAGATTTGCCTTCTCGGCAATATAGTGTATACTTAATGGTCTATATTGCATCTCAATCACCCTTACATTCCTTAATTACTTCTATTATATACGAAAACCCCATTACTTAAAAGATTATATGTTGAGTTTACTTTTGTAAATCCTGTTACCCCGGGCAGAAAGATTCAGAAGCATCTGCGATGTAATATTTGTCGGAGTTTTAATTAAACCATATTTAGGAAATTTTACCAGGATGCTTTCCAGGTCTTTTTGTAGGTCTTTACTTTACCCATAATAGGCATCCCCCTCACTATCCTTGTGTTCTATCATGACAACATGTAATGCCTGCAATATCAAAGTTTACTTGTGCAACTTTGGTTGCACAAGTTGGAATGGTGATTTGCAAGTTATGGCTTTATATTGATAGTCCCTATAATATTTTTTCTATTTCTGCAATTGCTTGATTTACAGCCAAAACCAGATTTTCTGCACCCTTTTGAGAGTAGTTTTCCTTATAGTCAGCCATTTCACGCAACTCCATTCCACGTTCAAGTGTTTCATAAACTGAACGTACGGCTGCTTTCAAGGGAATATTTTGTGTATCAACCAAGTTAAGAAATTCAGGTATCAAAAATGTCAGCCTCAGATAGTTGGAAATCTGAAAGCCGGAAAGGTTATTCTCCTTTCCAATTATGTCTCGAGTCTTGACGTTCTGATTATCGCCTTCAAATAAGTCCGTTCGTTTGCCCTGATGTTTCAGTGCATACATCTGCATTTTAAAGCCATATGCCCGTTCACTTGGCAAAAGGGTGTCACGCCTTGAAATTGCTGTCCACAACAATCAGTGCGGCAGTGTCGTCATCTACGTCAATGATTTCTGCCTTTATTTGCTTGTGTCCTGCCAGTCGTGCTGCGTTTGTCCGGTTATGACCGGAAAGGATTTGAAACTTGTTGGGTTGATCTGGTGCCTTCCTTATTATAATGGCATTCAGTACACCAATTTCCTTTATGCTTTCACAGCATCAAGGGCTACATTGCAAACAGTGAAAGGATTTTGAAAACGGTTCTTTTCACTGCTCCTGCTGAAAACAAGCATGGAACGGTAACGGGTATATTCACGAAGAATCAGAATCGGCTTGTCCGGGAAATAACCTCCCGGAACCAACCAAGTCGGAAAAGGTCTCCGATCCATTTGGAATTTTTTGTGTCATCCTTATTGCCTTTTATAGCCTTTACCCACTTAGGGTTGGCGACGGTAATGCGGATGGATTTAATGAGGTTTGAACTTAATTCGCAGGTGTGCTCTGTGAAAGGTACAAGTGAAATATGCATCTTCCTGGATGGGAATCGGTCAGGGAGTGTAAAATACGATGAAAGGTTATGGGGTAATATTAAACTTATTGATGGCCTGTATCTCACAAAAGGCAGTCACAGGTTGGCAATATAGTCAGAGGACAATGCTGTGAGAATATAATGGCTTGAGATTTTGGCCATTGATTAATTATAAAATATTTTTAATGTCACCTTTGTTGTTGCTTCTGAATTCTGTCGGACTTATTCCGGTGAGCTCCTTAAATGACCGTGTAAAATGTGAAAAGTTGGAATAGCCTAACTGAGTTGCAATTTTCCCGATACTCATATCGGTTTTTAAAAGCAGATCCTTAATATACAGCAATCTTACGTTTTGGCAATAACTTATCATTGTTATACCGGTTTCTTTTTTGAACAGCCGTGACAGATAATCAGGATTTAGGTAAACATATTTCGCAAGGTCCTCTCTGGTTGGATTATCGCTTATATGAATTGCTATATATCTTTTAACCTTTTCGATAATTGTAAGGGATTCTTCATTGTTCAGTGTATCCTCCTGGATTCTTGCTATAACATGCTTGATCCAGATTAGCATATCCGAAACGGATTTTGTGGCACGGTCAATAAGGTTGATTGAAAAAGCGTCGGTTAGAAGCATATGCGCCTGTATTTTTTTCTGCTTCAGAGACGAATATACCATCTGCAGAAAATCCTGATGAAATTGTGTCAAAACATTGGAATCTATGTTTCCATCCCTTACAAGGTTATCAAAGTATTTGGTCACCTCCTTGATAAATAGGGAGTACTCCTTCTCCGAAATCATGGAAGACCACAGGTTCATATCGGGCAGACTAAAGCCGGTAAACTGTTTGGGTTTGTTATCTATGAAGAAAATCTCGTTTTTTAAAGCGACATTGTTTTTTTCCATATCATAAAGTCTGGCTGTCATTTCAGCCAGCCCGCATGCTTTTATTTCACTACCTATATAAAAATATAAATTGCAGCTATAATTCTTTTTAAAACCAGTGATTAGTTCCTTGCATTTTTCTACAAATACATTAAGCTCCAGCTTTTGTGTTTGCTCTGTTTGCAGGATGTAAAGGATGTTATCTTTATCCTTTTTTATAATCTGGCCCATGATTTCATTTCTGTATATTTCAATAAAACTGCTTTTTATCTCGTTTATTAATATTTTGTCCGTTATATCAAGTTGTCCCGGCTTTTGAGGGATAATATTTATCAAAACCGGCCATATTTTCATTTCGGCGGAAAACGCAATATCCCTTTCAGCGGCAGCCCTGCAGATTTCATCATCGTTAGCTGGAATCTTCCCGCTTATTATGTCAAGCCAAAACTGTTCAACAAGCAAGGGCTGATTTTTACACCAGAGCTCGCCGAATTGGCTATATTCCAGCAGCTTCTGGTCTTTTTTAATTTTTTGGATAGCTTTTACAATAACCTTTTCCAGCTCATCATAAGTAAGTGCTTTTAATACATAATCCAGGCTTCCTAGCTGAAGTGCCTTTTTGGCATAAGAAAAATCAGCATGGCAGGTTAAAATAATGGATTCGGTCCCTGGATAATATTCACGGACCCATTTGAGAAGATCGAGTCCGTTGCCTTGAGGCATCTCAATGTCGCATAACATAATATCAACAGCATGGCTCTTGAACACTTCCTTTGCCTGACGTATGTTACTGGCTTTATAGACGGTCGAAATACCAATCTTGTCCCATTTGACACCTAGCTCTATTCCTCTTATCGCAAGCGCCTCATCATCTACAATCAATAATTGATACATGGCTTCCCTCCATAAACATTGCCTTAAATCTGAATCGGAATTACTATGTCAATAACTACTCCTTTTGGTTCTACATTATTAAATGTGATTTTAGCTCTTCCGGAATAAATCAACTCCAGTCTTCTCTGGATATTCCAGATCCCGATATGTTCACCCTCTTCATCAACAATCCTTTTTACTGCATGGAGTTTTTCCAGGATATCTTCTCTTATCCAGCTACCTGTGTTGCTGATGGTGATTTTTATTCCCGGGCTGTCTTTCAACTCCTCCGGCGAGACTATGATAGCTATTTTTATAGGTTCATCCATTGTTAAGGCATATTTCATAATATTCTCAATAAAAGTTTGAATCACAAGGGGAGGTACAAGAACCTCCAGCAGATCATCAGGAGTTCGAATCTCATATATAAAACCGTTAGGATATCGAAGGTCCTGTATTCTTAAATAGTTTTTAATATGTTCTACTTCTTCATATAATTTTACCAATGTCATATTCTTTCTTGATATATAGCTGAAATATTTTGAAAGGCATAATGACATTTCCTGGATAAGCTTATAGTCTTTAACTTGTGCCAAGCCGTATATTATATAAAGAGAATTCATAAAAAAGTGGGGGCTGATTTGAAGCTTCAAGCGCTCAAGCTCCTCTTTCTGTTTACTTATCTGTTCCTCGTAGACGTTGATTTTCAGCTCTTTTATTTGGTTCATCATATTATTGAAGGTTTCGTTGATCGTTGCAAATTCTTCCGACTTGCTTTGGTAAGTGATTCGCTTGTCAATGTCGCCGTCGTGTATACGGTTCATAACCCTCATTATATGCTTGAGGGGAGTAAAAACGGCTTTTCTGATAAATATGACATACAATATTATAAGTAATATAAAAATTGTTGACATAATGAATGCTATCTGCTGAAAATATCCTAGATTTTCCAATATGGCTTTATCTGGTATCAGAGCAACAAGACTAAAACTCTCATGGGAGGATTTTTCACCAACGACAAGATAATCTTCTTTTTGGCCAGTCATGTAATATGATTCAAAGTGGTTGTTTAAAATTATATCATTATCCCTGATAAAACTGATGTTGTTCATAGGTTTATAGTCTGAGGTAACAAAAAGCGATGTCCCATTTTTACCAAAATTTATAAGCTTCAGTGGGATTTGAAGATAATCGGCCGATACCCAGGCTCCTATATACATGCTGCCTTCGCGGAGGATCCGGAAAATGTAATATTTCTGTTCTATTTCCAATGTGAAAAATCCTTGATTTATAGTTTCATTAATCTTTGGATTGCTGTCTATTAAATCCTTTATGGTACTGTTTGTTTTTTGTTTAGTATCATATGGTACACTGTCAAGGCTGTAAACGGAAAAGTAATTCCCGGTATTGGCAGCATAGACGAAAAGACAATTGACATAGTCGTATTCGGCTATAGCGTTCAAAAGCTGTTGGAAAGCCTTTGTTTTCGCAATATCTCTGGCGAACTCATCAGTGCTGTATTGCATGGTCCTTAAATCATTATTATTTGAAAGTGTGTTGGCAAGAAATTTCTCGACACTGTTAAGGCGGTAGTCTATAGTTTGCATATAAAGCGTAACCAGGTTTTTGTTAGAATTAGCCACTTGTTTTCGTACTACGCTGATAGCATAGATATTGTTATACAGGAAATATACCCATAATGTCAGCAAGATGGCAAATGCGGCTGCAAAAAGCTTGAAACGTATTGAATGTATAGGAATTCTTTCAATAATATGTTTCAAAACAACACCTTCCAAATAATTGTCAATTTAAAAACAGTTCAATGAGTTGCTTTACGAACGAATACATGATTTATAGCAGGTTATACTAAAATCCGACATTTAATACTATACCATATAATCTTTAATTAATCAATTCAAGGACCAAATACTTTGCATAATGCATCAACCAATATTTCGACAGGATACCGTAAATTAACATTATTAGGTTTCGAAAGCAAGGGGGTCAAAAAGAGGATAGTAACAGGTCGTAAAATGGGCAGATAAAATGTGTAAAAGATTATATACTATTTTCATAATATCACTTACTGTGAAAGGCAGGTGAGAGTGATCAGGTCTAATACCCGGCTTATAGCAAAATGTTAAATCAAAAAAGGAGGATGGAGTATTAATGAAAAAAATTTTTTCCACACTAGCTGTTTTCCTCGTAATCATCTTTGCTGTCGTAGGTTGTTCGTCAACACCTAAAACAACTGATAACGGGAGTTCTTCAACTACTGCAGCCGCCACGACGGCCAAGCAGGAAGCTTATACGGCAAAGGTAGCCTGGCTTATACTTACAAATCCACCAGCCGATCTTCAAGCTGTCACAGATGAGATCAACAAAATCACTCTTGAAAAAATCAATGTAAAAGTTGATTTGGATCCAATACCTATGGCAAACTGGTTTACGCAGACAAACCTTATGTTGTCCAGCGGTGAAAAATTGGACCTGGCTATTGTTTATAACAAGGACGGATTATTCAGCAACCATGTAGCTACCGGAAAATTACTCCCGATTGATGATCTGCTGGCGCAGCATGGACAAGGTATTGTCAATGCAATCAGCGGCCTCAATCCGCTCTATCTTGTTCCGGGCAAGGTATCTGGCAAGACTTACGGTGTGACTCAGCTGCGTGACCTGGCCACTACTCAGGGCTTGTGCTGCAGAAAGGACATTGCGGACAAGGTTGGGCTGGATACAACAAAATTACTTTCTATTACCGAACTTGAGACGATACTGGAAAAAGTAAAAGCTCAGTACCCGGATATTGTTCCACTGGTGCCGTTCAATGTTGGAGGTACCATTGCCGGCGGGTTCTATAATATAGACAAGCTGGGAGATACAATGGGAGTCCTGCAGAATTTCGGACAGGATAATACAAAGATTGTTAATTATTTCGAGACGCCTGAGTACGCCAATCTTGTGAAGACTATGTATGCATGGTATAAGAAGGGCTATATACTGGCCGATGCCACTACTAATACAAACAATGGTGTTTCTCTTGTAAAAAGCGGAAAAGCTTTCGGATTCGTATCAACACAAAAACCCGGCTTTGCAAATCAAGAGACGCAGCAGACAGGTTTTGAAATGTATGCTGTGGATATGGTAAAGCCTTACACAAATACAAATCAGGTCAATAACTTCCTTTGGACCATACCGACCAACTGTAAGGATCCTGTGTCGGCTATGAAACTCCTGAACTTGATGTACACTGATGTCGATGTTGCCAATCTAATTGTTTGGGGTATTGAAGGCAAACACTATGTAAAGACAGCAGAAAATCCCAATGTTATTACTTATCCGGAGGGTATCGACAGCAGCAATACCGGCTGGGGTTTGAATCTTGGATGGGAGATGGGCAATCAGTTCATCACACATATCTGGAAGGGAGATGACCCTGAACTCTGGAAACAGCTGGCTGAGTTCGACAAGTCTGCTGTGCAGTCGAAAGCGATGGGGTTTGTATTTGATTCTTCAAAAGTGAAATCCCAGATGACAGCTGTTAAAAATGTTATGGATCAGTATATACCGGGTCTTGAAGACGGACAGTCCGATCCTGAAAAGGTATTGCCTAAATTTATCTCTGACCTTAAGGCAAACGGTATCGATGACATAATAAAAGAAAAGCAGACACAGCTTGATGCATATATAGCTTCCAGCAAGTAACTTATATTAACATATTCGTATCATCAGCCTGGTTGATAAAGAAGCCAATCAGGCTGATGATAAATTAAAGGGGTGAGCAAAGTGGAAGTTATCGCCAGGGTGCACAAGCACAAAAAAAGAAACTACAAGCGTTATATTCCATTGTTTTTGATGATGATACCAGGTCTGTTATACTTGCTGGTGAATAATTACATACCTATGATAGGATTGTTTATAGCTTTTAAAAATATCAATTTCCAGCTGGGTTTTTTTGAAAGCCCATGGGCTGGATTACAGAATTTTAAATATCTGTTTGCATCTTCAAATGCGTTTATCATTACAAGAAACACTCTTCTTTACAATGCTGCCTTTATTTTGATAAATACTTCGGCTGCAATCACTCTGGCAATATTGCTCAATGAAATCACCAGGAAAATCATTATGAGGATTTACCAGACAGTAATCCTGCTGCCTTACCTGTTTTCAATGGTTATTGTCAGCTACCTCGTTTATGCACTGCTCAGTGTAGATAATGGATTCATTGATAAAAGCGTATTGCCCATATTTGGCATAGAATCTGTATCGTGGTACTCAGAGCCATTATATTGGGTTTTCATTTTACCGCTGGTTAAGCTCTGGAATCAGGCAGGCTTTCTGTGTATTGTATATCTTGCGTCAATTGTAGGTATAAATAAAGAGTATTATGAAGCTGCAAAATTGGATGGGGCTTCAAAGTGGAAGCAGATACAATTAATAACACTTCCTTTAATTAAACCGGTGGTCATCATAATGGTGTTATTCTCAATAGGAAAAATATTTTATTCCGATTTCGGGCTATTCTACCAGATTCCGCTGAATTCCGGAGCACTGTACCCTACTACAAATGTTATTGATACCTATGTCTATCGTGGATTGCTTCAGCTAGGCGATATTGGAATGTCTTCCGCTGCAGGGTTCTATCAATCTATAGTCGGTTTTATCCTTGTACTGGTGTCCAATCTGATTGTAAAGAAAGTCAGCCCTGAAAACGCATTATTCTAATTAAGGAGTGTACTTCATGAAAGACGAAAGAGGTTCCAGGATATTAGCAAATATAGTTTTTATTTTAGCATCAGCAGTATGCATATTGCCTTTTTTACTGATGATTTCTTCTTCTTTTTCCTCTGAAAAGTCTATTCTTGTAAGTGGGTACTCATTCTGGCCAAGGCAGTTCAGTCTGGATGCTTACAAATATTTGGCAACAAATGCAGCTTATCTGGGGCATGCGTACGGAATAACTTTCTTTGTAACATTATTTGGCACAGCCGTAGGCCTTTGCATTACATTAATGCTTGCCTATCCGCTTTCAAGAAGTGATATGCCTTTCAGAAACAAAATCTCTTTTTTGGTATTCTTTACAATGCTTTTTAATGGAGGCCTGGTGCCGACATATCTATTGTACAACAATATATTCCACATTAAAAACACTATCATAGCCCTGCTTGTCCCTTATCTTTTGATGAATGGATTTAATGTGCTGATTACCAGGACATTCTTTATGACTAATATTCCTCCTGCAATTATTGAATCTGCGTACATTGACGGTGCAGGAGAGTTAACGATATTCAACAAAATCATCCTTCCTCTCTCGCTTCCGATTATCGCAACAATAGGTTTGTTTATCGGAATAGGATATTGGAATGATTGGTTCAATGGAATGATATTTATTAATGATGCGAAAATATTCAGCATACAGAATGTTTTGAACCAAATGCTTCAGAATATTCAGTTTATGCAGAATAATCCCGACATAGGTACGCGAACAACAACGGAGCTTCCGCAAACAACTGTAAAAATGGCTATTGCAGTTGTTGGTGCTCTTCCAATACTTATTATATATCCGATTTTCCAGAAATATTTCGTAAAAGGAATTGTAATCGGAGCAGTAAAGGGTTGACCGCGCCCGGAAAAGGGCAGGCGGCTTGCAGTAAGGCAATAATTCAGTAAAAAATATATTATGGAGGTTTTGTTATGGATTTAAAAGTAGGTATTCAACTATACTCGGTTCGCACAGTTATGAAAGAAAACCCGGTTCAGACACTTGAAAAGGTAGCTGAAATCGGATATAAAAATATTGAAGTGGCGAATCATAATGCCGCCTCTGATTTCGGTGTAGGTTTTGGCGTAAGTGCCGCACAGCTGAACGAGATTTTTGGACGTTTCGGTTCAAAAGTGGTAAGTGCTCATATCTGGCCTTTTCATGAGAGTAATTTTATGCAGAGCATTGAATACAACAAAGCTATAGGAAACCGCAATATTGTACATCCGATAGACTTTTTCAAGGATGAGGCCGAGGTTCTTAAAAAGTGCGAGTTTTACAACAAAATGGGTAAGCTTTGCAAGGAAGAAGGCATGCGGTATATTTACCATAATCATTACCACGAATACCAAAAATTTAACGGCAAGCCGGCACTGGAAATCATAAAGGACAACACTGACCCTGAGTATGTCAGCTTCGAACTGGATACCTTCTGGACAATGCGGGCTGGTCTTGATCCGGTTGAAGTCATGAAAAAATTCGGTTCAAGGATTAAACTTCTCCATCAGAAGGATTTCTCCCGCGATGCGGTCACTCCGGTAAATTTATTTGATGTTGTCGGCAGTGATGCTGAAATTGGCATGGAGGTTTTCGGTAAAAGCTATTCACAGGACGATTTTACAGAGATCGGGACAGGTACTATGGATATACAAAAAATAATTGATACGGCTAAAGAAATCGGTTCGGTGGAATATATCATCCTGGAGCAGGATTTTTCCAAGCATCAGCCTCTTGAGAGTATCCGTATCAGTATGGATGCATTCCGTAAATTTGAAGGCATTACATGGGATTAAAAGTAGTAAGACAGGATTTTAAATTACTACCGGAGGCAAATTATGAAAAAAGCTATAAATTCAGTTAATGCGCCAAAAGCAATAGGGCCTTATTCTCAGGCAGTTCTTGCAGGCAATTATCTTTATGTGTCAGGACAGCTTCCGCTTGACAGCGTCAGCGGTACAATAGTTGATGGAGGAATTGAAGCTCAGGCAAGGCAGGTCTTTATTAATTTAAAGGCTATCCTGAATGAAGCCGGCTGTGATTTATCGAATGTTATAAAGACTACTGTATTACTGAGTGACATTGGTGATTTTTCCAAAGTTAATGAAATATACTCGGAGTATTTTCAAAATGGTGTACTGCCAGCAAGGGCTGCTTATCAGGTAGCAGCGCTACCTAAGAATGCTCTTGTTGAAATAGAGCTTGTGGCTTATATAGCTAATGAATAAAGCTTGGAAAAGGATTGTTAAATGGATATTAAAACGAAGATGGCAGAAGGTTACAAGGGACTTCAAGGCGGTCTTTTTTCGGCTGTTTCAAAAGCGGATGTGGGAACAGCCGTTTCTGCGCTGATTGAAGGGGGAGCCATGCTTATGTGCTGGGCCGACCCCTTTTATCCTGACCGCGTAATACCGGAGCATGTTTTGCAAGCTACCCTGGGAGCTTCAAGCGGCAGTATGGCATCTCACTACACAATGCCAATAGGAAATCCCGAGCTAAAGAAAGAGGTAGCAAAAAAACTTAAGACAAGCAACGGTCTGGAGGTTGACCCTGAGAGAAATATTATCATAACACCGGGATCTGACTCGGGATTGCTTTTTGCCATGATGCCCTTTATTTGTCCCGGAGATGAGGTGTTGGTTCATGATCCCGGTTACCCGAGCAATTTTATCAATCCGGGGCTATTAGGCGGTGTTGCAGTTTCCGTACCATTGCATGAGGTAAATAATTACCAGATAGATATAGAAGAATACGAAAAGAGACTTACTTCAAGGACTAAAATGGTACTGCTGACTAACCCTAACAACCCGACCACTACAGTTTTCCTGCGCAGCGGCCTCGAGAAGCTGGCGGACTTTATAATTAGGAACGACCTGATTCTGTTGGTTGATCAGGCATTTGAAGATGCAGTATATGATGATATCGAATTTGTTTCCATGGCTGCACTCCCTGGAATGTGGGAGCGTACGGTAAGTGTGTTCTCTGTATCCAAAGGCATGGCCTTGAGTGGGTACAGAGTCGGTTATGTTGTTGCTGACGATAAAATAATGGATGTAATGTACGGTTGTGCAGTCAATGTACTTGGTGCTACCAACACTGCATCTCAAATTGGAGTTATAGCCGCAATGCGTGACCGAAGCTTTATCAAGGAATATAACCAAATATTTGACATGAGAAGAAAATACGCTTATGAGCTATTTAACTCCATTCCAGGTGTTTCTATGTTATTGCCCGAAAGTGGTTTCGTGTCATGGCTTAATATATCAAAGCTGGGAACTGCAGAAGAAATCAGCAAATATATTATTAAGCATGCGAATGTTGTAGTAAACGAAGGTACACCGTATGGGAAAGAAGGCGAGGGGCACATAAGGATTGTTCATGGCTGCTATAGGGACGATGAAAAGCTGTATGAAGGGCTGAACCGCATAAAGGCTTCGTTAACAGAGCTGGGTAAGGCAAAAGGTTTGGACTAATCTTAAATTACGGCTTCCTTCTGGAAATGCGGTATTGTTTAATTTATCCTTGAAAGGAAAGTTATGGCTAAAAAGCTATGGACTGGGAATTTTGTGCTGTTTATTGCGGCGGCTGGTGCAATATTTATGGCGTCCAGTATGATGAATTCACCTCTACCCATGTATGCGATGCATATTGGCGGTAATAACATGAGTGCAGGCATGGTAACAGGATTATTTGCGTTATCATCCTGTATTTGCAGGCCAATATTCGGCAATCTTCTTGATAAAAAAGGAAGGTGCCTTATATTGATATCAGGAATAATTGTTTATGGTCTTCTTACTTTTTCCTACAGTTGGACTACAACTATTTTCTCATTGCTGGTTGTCAGGTTTCTGCAAGGTGCTGGAATGAGTGCATATTCAACCTCTCTGGGGACTGTTGCAGCTGATTTGATTCCCACTGAAAGGCTGGTAGACGGGTTTGGATATTATTCATTGATTCAGACATTTTCCGGTTCCTTCGGACCGATGCTGGGGCTTTATCTGGTAGCAGGGTCATCATACCATGCCTTGTTCTACATAGCGACTGCATTTTCCTTCGCAGGATTAATTATTGCTCTTTTTCTTAAATACGAAAAAAAGGATAGCAGACATTTTAGTTTGGAACCAAGTGAAATTATTAAGGTCAAAAAGAAAGCCGGTGTTTTTGAAAAGTCCGCCGTACCGATTACCGTTGCAGTGTTTTTTATCTCAATTACTACGGGTACTGTAATGACATTTATTATGCCGTTTGCATCGTCGCGTGGGATCGAAAGCATCGGTATATATTTTACCTTTAATGCGGCAGTGGTATTCCTCTCAAGGATGTTTTTGTCAAAGCTGGTGCGTCTGCTGAAGATTTCAGGAACAATTTCCGCAGGACTGCTGTTTTTAGCGGCCTCAATGGTGACATTGTACTTTGCTGACGTGCTATATTTGTTTTTACTGGCAGCTATTCTTAACGGGTTGGGATCCGGAGTGCTTTTTCCTGTTTTCAACTCGCTTGTAGTCGGCTTTTGTCCCAAAGAACGCAAAGGCGCAGCTAATGCAACTTATTATGTGGGAATAGATATCGGTATTGGAGTCGGCTCTGTCATTGGGGGAGTCATATCTCAGAAAGCCGGATACGCATCACTATACATATTGTCAGCAGTGTGTGCAGTGGTAGCCTATCTGATTTACCATAGTGCTATACGAGGCAGCCTGCCAGGAAATAAGCAGTCAAAAATCGTACAGGATATGGTCTGAAAAGGGAATAAGATAAGTCATGATATGGACAGAAATTATTTTTGAACTAATATATAATGATTTTAATGAATTTTATTGGGGGTGCATGTAAATGAAAAACGGGAAATTGAAAATCGGTATTATTGGGTGTGGCGGAATTGCCAACCAAAAACATTTACCGGCTTTAAAAGAAGCTTCGGAGCTTTGTGAAATGATTGCGTTTTGTGACCTGGTGGAAGAGCGTGCGGTTGAAGCGGCAAAGGAGTACGGAGCTGCTGATGCAAAGGTATATGATGATTACCGCAAGCTTTTGGAGGATGAGTCAATTGATGTTGTTCATGTATTGACGCCCAATGTTTCTCATTGTCCAATTACAGTTGCAGCTTTTGAGGCAGGCAAGCACGTAATGTGTGAAAAGCCAATGGCAGATACTACTGAGGCTGCACAGCTGATGATCAATGCATGGAAAAAATCCGGAAAGAAATTTACAATTGGATATCAGAACCGCTTTAAACCGGAGGTTCAGTCACTTCACAACTCCTGCGAGAAGGAAGAATTAGGTAATATTTATTATGCTAGGGCCTCAGCTGTTCGCAGAAGGGCAGTTCCAACCTGGGGAGTTTTTCAGGATAAGGCACAGCAGGGAGGCGGTCCTCTGATTGATATAGGTACACATGCACTTGATCTGACACTATGGATGATGAACAATTATCAACCATTGTCCGTCAGCGGTACAGCGTTTTATAAAATGGCTGATCAGACTCAGGGAAACATGTTTGGCCCTTGGGACCCCAAAACCTTTGATGTTGAGGATTCTGCATTCGGTATGATAAAGATGAAAAATGGGGCTACTATTTATTTGGAAGCATCCTGGATTTTGAACGTGACTGCTCCCAAGGAAATAGGTATTACACTTTGTGGGACCAAAGCAGGCGTTGAAATGGATGTTATAAAAAGAGAATTGATCTATAACAAGGAGCATAGTGGTATACTTACGGAGGAGCATCTTTCTGCCGGAAGTACCATTAACTATTTTGGCAGCCGGCTTAATTCACCGGGCAGCGTTGAAGCAAGGCAGTGGCTGCTGGCGGTTATCAATGATACACAACCGCTTGTAAACCCGGAGCAGGCATTTGTGGTTACTAAAATTCTGGATGGTATTTACAAGTCAGCACGTATCGGAAAAGAAGTCTGCTTTGAATGATTTATAATAACTGATGAAAGATGAGGTACCGGTATGGCTCTAAAAGTAGGAATTCAACTTTATTCTGTCCGTAATGCAATGGCTGCGGACCCGGTTAAGACAATTGAAGCAGTCGTCCAGCTCGGCTACAGATATTTAGAGGTTGCCAACCATCATGCTCTGGAGGATTTCGGCGTAGGATTCGGTGTTAATGCAAAGGAAATCGTCAGGCTGATGAGCGGTATGGGAGCACAGATTGTAAGCGCGCATATTTACCCTTTCAGAGAAGAAACCTATGACAAAATCATGGAATATAACATTGCCATAGGCAATACGAATATTGTTTATCCAATGGAGCATTTTAACGGTGAAGCAGATGTTTTATCCAAATGTGACTTGTTTAACAGACTGGGGAAGAGATCCAGAGAAAATGGCTTGAATTTCCTGTATCACAACCACGCACATGAATTTCAAACTATAAAGGGCAGGATGGTTGAGGATATAATCGTTGAGAATACCGATCCTCAGCTTGTTAATCTTGAGTTGGATACATATTGGGCTGTGCGCGCAGGAATGGATCCAATTGAATTAATCAGGAAATACGGTGACAGGATCAAGCTCATACATCAAAAGGATATATCGAAGATGATAGCCTCACCGGTAAATGTATACAGTGTAATACCCAGAGAACAGGCAGATGGTGAAAGGGATTACAAGACGGTTATACAGCATGAAGACTTTACTGAGATCGGAAATGGTCTCATGGACATTCAAAAGATCATCGATACTGCCAATGAAATAAATTCAGCCTCATATATTATCCTGGAGCAGGATTACACCAGTTATTCCGATGAGTTGGAGAGTATAAAGGTCAGCATGGATGCTTTTCGTAAGTTTAAAGGGATATCCTGGGAGTAAGGCTTGACTGTTTTTCATACAATGCCCTTGCCTTTTGGTACCGGGCTTTCTACAGCTTAATAAACGGAGGTACATGATATGGCAAATTTTTCTCATGAAAGCATTAGGTTTGATGTTTTGCGTCAACGTGCATTTAATATGCGTTGGGCTGAGGTTGACAGGGATGTGATTCCTTTAACGGCTGCAGATTCTGATTTTCCTGCAGCACCCGAGATTTCTCAGGCTCTTGTTGAATATATAGAGAAAGGATATTTTTCCTATACGCCAAAACGCGGCCTCCATAAAATGAAACAGAGTATTGCCAGAGCTCTGAAGGAAAGAAAAGGAGAGGATGTTGATGCTGAGCTGATTCTTCCAATTGACAGCGCAGCCCGCGGCATGGAAGCTATTGCCCGCGCTGTATTAAAACCCGGAGATGAGGCTATCGTATTCGATCCGGTGGATTTTCTATTCAAAACCTCTATGGAGGCAGCCGGGGCTAAGATAGTGCTGTTCCCCATGAAGTTTCGTGAGGATGGCACCATTGATTTCAATGACCTGGAAAAATACATAACACCCAAAACAAAAATGCTGGGCTTATGTAATCCTCATAATCCATTGGGAATGCTGTATCCTATGAAAGACCTGGAGCATATTCTTAAGCTGTCCGAAAAATACGGCTTCTATATTATGAATGATGAAATCTGGTCTGACATTGTTTATCCGGACGCAAAATTTAATAGTATTTTACATCTGGGCAATAAGCGGAATAGACGTACCATGTCAGTGTTTGGCTTTTCCAAAAGCTTCGCCATAGCGGGCTTGCGTGCAGGCTGCATATATTGCCAGGATGAGGAATTGTTTGAGCATATTGCAGCTTCCTCAATGGTTGATTCCACAATCGGCGGTATTTCTTCACTATCGCAGGTGGCAGCCATTGCCTGCATGGATAAATGTTATTATTGGCTGGATGGCTTTGTAGATCAGATGAAGAGAAACCGCGACTATGCGTTGGAACGTATAAGCAAAATGCCTGGTATCAGCTGCCGCAAGCCTTATGCAACCTTTGTGCTGTTTCCTGATATTACAAAAACCGGAATGGAACCCGTAGACTTTGTGGAGTACATTAGAAAGAATTATAAGCTTTCTGTTGTTCCTGGCGGTGATCGATATTTTGGCCCTGGCTCTGCAGGTCACATACGCATTTGCTTTGCTACCAGCCACGAGGTTTTAAAAGAAGGTCTTGACCGCTTGGAAAGAGGCCTGAATGAAATCATGCTTGCCAAAAGCG
>Ga0366771_1041_pt1 | contig 23299 bp, 15 predicted proteins | sample BONcelN113001C10_FD_207080 | JGI IMG/M metagenome (GOLD analysis project Ga0366771, IMG submission 207080) | Enriched cells from coal bed in the Powder River Basin, Montana, United States - BONCAT cells N11 rep2 HSBNCT.N11.300.1.C10 ...
TGTTAGAAAAGTCTGGCCCTACTTAAATTCGTGAACAATAGCCGGTTTTTTATTCTTCCTTTGGGTACACATCAAAAATTTGGAGAGCAAGGCTCTATTTCTGGCTGTTGCTTCCTTGGCAGGGCGATTACCATATTGACCTGAATACGGTGATGTATTAATGAACTATATGAAGGCAAACCATACCGAGGAAGGGGTAAAGTCTCATCGATTTTATGTGGAAGCTGATACCAGAGACAGATAGGTTTGCGAAGGAATTCTTTAACGCTCTTGGTATATGCCTTCCATCCGTTATGAGCATAAGCGAAAGGCCGCTGGGGGGATGGCCCATGTACTATACCAACCTTGTCAATATCAACAAGAGGGTTTTTCGAATTTGACATCAGGTATGGTACCTGGAAACGGCATTCAAATATATAGTGACAAAGAGATAACATAAATGTGTAGTTATGTGCACATTCAGTGTTGATTAATGCATGTACTCCAATCCCGAATGGTCATTATAATTATAGTACTTTATGATAATTATCATATCATATAAACATATAAGGAATGGAGTAAAAAAATGACAAACAGAGAGTTGTTTCATGCCACCATGAATAGAGAAAATGGTGATAAATTATTACATTTTGAACTGAGTTTTAACGTTCCCTATAAAAAATGGTATTTGGAAGGTTTGCCAAAACATGTGGTTTTTACTGTAAGTACGCATCCGGAGCTTACAGAATATGAAAATTTCTATGATCATTTTAATGTCACGGGTATGCTGTTATGTCCACGATTTGATCAATATAGCATTCCAAAATATGAAGAAAAACTAATTTCGGATGATGGAGAGGTAAAAATACTTATTAATGAGTGTGGGAATACCATTAAATGGCTGAATGACAACTATATGTTCAGAGATGATGATGGAAGTTGCAAAGGATCACCTCCACATGAAATTGACTTTGCAATAAAGACGCTTGAAGACTATGAAAAAAATAGATTCAGATTTATTGGAAGTATTGAAGAACGTATCGATATAAAAGAATTAGAAAATGCAGAAGCTTATGCCGAACAAAATGATTACATATCCATGCTCGTTGTTCATGGACCATATGCCTTTCTAAGGGAAATATTAGGAACTGAAAATGCAATGGTTATGCCATATATTGAGCCTGATATGATCAGAATGATGTTAAGTGATCATCTTGAAACATCAAAGCTGGCTGCAGTGCCGATTATTGAAAGGTGCCATCCGGACGCCGCATTTATTTGGGAGGACTGTTGTGGAAGCTCGGGACCGTTTATTTCTCCGTCTATTTTTGATGAAGCATTTGCATGGTGGTATCGGGAATGGAAAGATTTTACTTTGTCCATGGGTGTTCCGTGGACGATTTTGGATACAGATGGAGACCCAACGCCTCTTGTCACTCGGTGGTTCAAGAATGGTATAGACTGTATGCATCCTTGGGAAGTTAATTGCGTTGATATGCTAAAAATAGCTGAGGAACATCCTGAATACATACTACAAGGTGGAATTTACAAGCATATATTTGAACCCGGCGATGTATCTCAAGTTGGCCGGTTTAAATCAAAAAATGTATATGATGCTATCGATCAAGAACTAGAACGGGTATTGCCATATATGCGAAAACGTGGTGGATACATGCCGTCGCTGGATCATGGGGCTTATTGGGCAGTAGGCTACGATGCTTACCGTTATTACAGTGAAAGATTATACGATTATGGAAAATCAAATCATGTTACTCGTTCATATAAAAACAAATAGGAGGTACTATTATTATGAATCGAATTCCTAGAGAAGAGTTTGCAGAAAGAGTAGAAAACCTTAGAACGTGGATGCGCACGGAAAATATTGATACCTGTTTTGTCTACGGCGATGAATATAGACGCGAGAATCTTCGGTACATGACGAACAATTGGCCTATTTTTGAAAGAAGTGCCGTTGTTATTCCATTGGTTGGAGAGCCGGTCATATTGGGGGCTCCGGAAGGCAAAGAGCTTTGTCGTGAAATGAGTGCATGGGATGATATCCGGCTTGTACCTGAATTCACTTGTGTTACCGTACCTGACGAGATAGTATATCCTTTTGCCGATTACACAACATTCAAGGCTGTTTTTGCCGATGTTAACAAAGGTAAAGGCATGAAAAGGCTTGGTGTCGTCGGAATTGATGCGATGCCACACTATTTGTACGAAAAAATTGTAAAAAGCTCTGGAGCTGAAATAATTGACGCTAATAATGTTTTAAATGATATGCGGCTCAGAAAATCCGATAATGAAGTCAAATGCCTGCTTAAAGCAGTTGAGATTGCAGATCGGGCATATACTGAACTGATGAAGGCAGCGATACCCGGCGTAACCGAACTTGAGCTGTCAGCCATAGCGATTGGTGAGGCAATGAAACTTGGGGCGGAATATGTGCCATTTTGTCTCGTAATGTCAGGGAATAGGGTCAGTACGATTGTGGGCAGGGCAACCCAAAAGGTGATTGAGGATGGAGACATGGTTTCAGCTGCCTTGGCAGTACAATATGAAGGGTATATTGCATCCTTTGCATTTCCTTTCGTCGCAGGTAATATGACTGGTGAACAGCGTCAGTTTATAACATGGCTGGTTGAAGCATATGAGACAGCTATCGCAAATATAGGAGCAGGAATTCCACAAAACACTTTTGTTATTGCTGTAAAGGACTATTTTCATAAGCACGGACTCAGTGAATACGATCTTTACCCTCCATTGCATGGATGCGGCATGTCCGAGGCTGAAAATCCATACCCAAATGAAGTAATTACCACGCCATTTTTAAAGAACATGACTGTTAATACGGATATTAGTTTGTTCGGTCATTTCTATGGATCAAACCGAATTGAGACAAGCTTTGTTGTTACTGAAAACGGCTGCTATACACCTTCTATCCTGTTCAAAACACTTATAGACGCATGGAAAAATGGAGACAATTATCAGAAGGTATTATAAAGACAGTAGATATGCTCAACTTTGAAATTGTACACATTTTATATTATTGTTGAATGTAAAAATACATATCAAACTAAAGGAAAACTAAAATTGTACACTGTTCTAACGATATATGGTGCCCTATAATAAAAGTGTGATGCAGATATCATATCGTTTGTGTGGAACAGGGGTGAGTAACTATATACAGTACTATAATTGTATGTGAAGATAGGGTGGTTACTGATTCTTTGGTAAAGACCCTACACTCATTTGAACTGTCGGTTGATTTGAAGAATACTCTTTCAAATGGAAGTGAAGCATATGAGTTTATATTAAAAAATTTGATCGATGTCGTGATAACTGATATTGATTTGCCCGGTATGAGTGGATTGGACGTAGCACATGAAGTAAATCGCAGAAAATACGGCTGTAAATTCATAATTATAGGTGATCGTGAAAAATTTTCATATGAATACGCATGTAAAGCCATAGAAGCGGATGTTGTTAGTTATTTGTTAAAGCCAATCATTCCTGAAACTCTTAGGTTATATGTACTAAAAGCAATTAACGAACTTAAAATGCATATAGGCGATTTAAGTATGAAAAGTGTTGGCAGAGTATTTCCACTTGTGATTGAACAAACAGATTCAAGGCAAAGTGTTGACTTGGCTGACAAAATATTCAAGTTTATATTGGAACACTACAAAGAACCTCTATCTATTACGGATATAATCAATAAATTCTATATTTCTGAATCATATATAAGCAGACTTCTTATGAAGTATAGAGGAAAATCTTTTAAAAAAATACTTACCGGTATCAGAATAGAAAAAGCAAAGGAGCTTATGCTGCAATATCCTGTATTGTCTATTGAAGAGATTTCTTATATGGTGGGATATAACGAATATCATTATTTCAGCAGAATGTATAAGGCATATACCGGGGTTGCACCTTCATTTGACAGAAAACATGAAAAACCTTAAGTGTAATAGTTAGTCACTTGTGTAGTTCTGTACACACTGCAGTGTGGATTCGTGTATGTACCCCAATTACTCATCTGTATTATAATTGGATGGTGCAGTAATCTACAAACCTTTTTTGAGAGAAGGGATATAATGGATTATGTAAAATCGTTTGAAATATCAGGGCAGGATGTTTATGGCGATATTCTGAGCCGAAGGCGTACCAAATCAAAAATCAAGGTCGGATTATTACCCTTTGGGTACTTTGAATACTGGAGAATGTTTCCTGGTATAAAAGAAATTGTTGAAAATGATATAACGATAATCGATGCCCGTTTGAGTAAGAAATATAACGTGATTTGCACCGATTTGGTAGATACGATGGATGCTGCCGATATTTCTGGAAAGATACTTTTAGACAGTGAAATTGATGTTGTTATTGTTGTTCTTGGCACTTACCTTCCTGATTATATTACAATGCATGCTATTAACTATGTTAAAAATGTACCATTACTAATTTTTTCTGCTCAGAAAACGGGTACCATTAATGAAAATTCTTCATTTCCGGACAGTGCTAGAAATACAAGTATGATAGGCACAGCCCAGCTTACCGCCACCTTTCAAAAGATAGGTAAAAAATATAGAACTGTAGTTGGCAGTATTGATGATGACCGTGCCTATCAAAAAATAGATGATTTTTTAAGTGCCGTACAAGCTGTATCCGATATAAAAGAGGCGAATATTGGTATTATTGGAAATGTATTTAGAGGTATGTACGATATAGAACTGTCAAAAACATTTCTAAAAGGAAAATTTGATGTAAATGTTATTTATATACAGGCGGAACATATGCTGAATGCTTGGGAGCAGGCCGGTGATAAAGAGGTAAAAGAGATCAGCGATAGGCTGTTGAAGCGTTTTTCTGTGCGAGAAGTATTGAATTTTGACTTAATCAAAGCTTGCCGGCTGGCGGTAGCCATGCAAAAATTAGTTGAAAACTATCATCTTGATGCTTTGTGTTTGCTGGACCAACATTATATTCAACGTATTTTTAGAACGACTGCCAGAATCGGAGCTTCAATCCTGTTGGAAGAGAAATCCATACCTGTGTGCTGCGAGGGTGATATAGGCGGAATTGTTATGGCAATGCTCATGCAATCTATTTCAGGTACCAATCCAATTCAGGGTGAGTGGTGCGGATATGATGAAAATATGAACGCTTGCTTGATTCGCGGACATGGTGTGGCAGATCCTAAAATGGCTGGAATGGACGGTAAAATAACGCTTACTCAAACCCCGGAGGACTGGGGCATGGAGGGTGTAGGGCTAAATTATGAATTTATTGTCAAACCCGGTATCTGTACTGTCGGGTCATTTCTGGAAAGAGGTACAAACTATTCTGTTCTGATATCAAAGGTAGAAAGTATTGGATATCCTGCGCTTAAATATAATGAGATTCATGCTTTGGTAAAAGTCAATCCTCCTGTCAAAGAGTATCTGGAACGTATATTTCAGTTTGGAGTCACTCAGCATTGTATCATGTGCCATTCGGATATTTCGACAGAGCTTGAAATTGTGTCAGATCTTTTAGGGCTTGATAAACTGATTATATGATAAGTTATTATCCCGGCTAATTTATTCGAGAGGAGTGATTTATGTATGGAAGGAAAAAACAATTGGTTTATTGTAGACGGTTACCGTCCCTCGGCAACACCCGATCCATCTTTATTCTACGAAGGTCATGAGTGTATTATGATTTTAAACACTAACAGTCAGGTCGCAAATGTTTTAATTTCGATATATTATGAAAACAAAGAGCCGCTTGAGGATATCCATGTTGTTGTCCCTGCGAAACGTATTTTCGCATTCAGATCAACAGATAAAAGAATATTCGGCAGCAATGTACCTGATATTACCGAACAGTATTCGCTTGCAATCCGAAGTGATGTTGGCATTATCGTACAGTATGGCCGTCTTGATATACAGCAGCCTAATTGTACTTATTTGGCTACCCTTGGATATGCTGAATAGAGGAGGGAGTATTAATGCCTGTACAGACAGTTACGGGTGAAATTCCTGTATATGAGCTTGGAATCGTAGCCGCTCATGAACACGCATTCATTGATTTGAGCAGCTTCTATGTCCAACGTAAGCTTGATCATTGCATTCATCCTGATGTAGCTCCGGTTACAATTGATAAGCTGGGAATACTCAATCGCGATCCATATGCCATACGGGACAATTTAATTCTTGACAACTATCAGCTTCAGAAAGATGAAATTACTTACTTTAAACTTGCAGGTGGTTCGACCCTGGTGGACGTTACCACTGTTGGAATTGGCCGTAATCCTCGTGCGCTGCTTGGACTATCGCTGGAGACAGGCCTGAATATAGTGATTTCTACCGGATATTATGTTAATGATGCCCATCCTTCAATGATAATCGATATGAATGCAGATGAAATTGCTGAAATTATGTGCAGGGAGATTCTCGAGGGTATTGATGATACCGGTATTAAAGCTGGAGTAATAGGTGAAATCGGTGTCGGCTTTCAGATGATGAATAATGAGCGCAAAGTGTTGGAAGCCTCCGCAATTGCGAATAGACGGACGGGCAGACCAATCCATGTACATATAAATCCATGGAGCAGGGCAGGGATTGAAGCCAGCGAATTATTACTCAATGCCGGTGTTGATCCAAATCGTATATGTATTAATCATGTCGACGTCAAAAACGATGAAGAGTATATTTATAGTCTACTTAGAAAGGGAGTTTTTATTGAGTTTGACAATTTCGGCAAAGAGTATTACATTGACCGGCAGGCCAGAAATCAGAGATATGATCATTTTGCCCATGATACTGAAAGGGTTGCTCTTTTGAAAAAGCTTATTTGCGACGGGTATTCTTCACAAATATTATTAAGCTGCGATGTCTGTCTTAAGAGTCTTTTGCATGCTTATGGCGGCTGGGGATATGATCACGTTCTCACCAACATACTGCCAATGATGGAGGATGCCGGCATTGACAAATCTACAGTTGACAGTATGCTTATTGATAATCCGGCTTATTTTTTGGATGATAGGCTTTCTTTGTGATAATTAAACACATAAAAAGGAGTACTAAAAATGAACCCCAAAATGGATAATGGTGAAGTATTTATCTGGATGCAATTACTTGGCTTTGAACGTAAGGACAAAGACCGAGGCGTATCAAGACTTATAGAAAAAATGCATTTTAAACCACATGGTATTGGAGCCTTATTATATCATCCGGATATTGTTAATCAACATAAAGGGATGGAGGAAGAGTACATATTGCCGCCCGATAACTGTTCGTACCGGGGGATACCGCGCAATGAGGAACGAGAACGCCAGAATTGGACGAATTATGATTTGCGCATTTTAATGGAAAACTTGAATGAAATTGGTGTAGAATCATACTTGAGCATTATGGGGACTGATTTGCATGATGCACACCACAAGGAGTGGATTTCTGATCATCCTGAGTTGCGTTATGCTTCAAAGGAAGGTTATAATGGCTATAATGTTCTTAAACGTTTTGCAGATGGAACTTACTATGAGGATTTCTTTGTAGAAAAGTTGTGTCAGACTCTTATTGATTATCACTTCACAGGTGTACAACTGGCGGACGATTTCTGCCCTACAGATGGAATGCTTCATTGTGGAGATTTCTCCGCGGATATGCTTGAACAATTTTCATCATACACAGGAATAGAATTCCCCGAAAACATTAATAGTAGTCTTTGTAATGATGGTAGCGGGCAGAGAGCATTACGCGGAGAATGGATCTGGAAAAGCTATAGGGAGGAATGGATAGGGTTCAATGCATGGCGGTGGGAAAGGTTTTTTAGAAAAATTTGCTGCAGACTTCATGCTATAGGAAAAAAAGTCATCGTGCTCGGAATGTATTGTACAGATCCGTTTGAAACACTTTACTGCAAGGGTATCGATTTAAAACGTATTGTTGACGCCGGTGTCGATTATTTGATGCCGAACATTCTGCCGACATCCGTGCATATGCAGGAACCCAACCGTCCATATTACTTTCACCGATATATGGCAATCACCCCACTTACCGCTGCCTTCATACCGGACGCCAAGCTGTTATGCATGCTCGGAGTCAAGGATGCAACCGAGGAATGGGATATTCTGAATCACGCACCAGGCAGACTCGAACGTGATTTATATACTGTGCTATCTTATCAGTTAAATACAGGTAAAGGTTACCGGCGTTGCTCCGAGGGGCTGATGATCTGTTTGGGAGACGGCATCAAATCCGATGATTGGCAATGGCTGAAGGACCGATTTAATATTGCATTTTTACACAATGTGAAGCGTGTGCTTACACCGACGGTTCTGTGGTCTGACGCTGCTAATAGTAACATGCTGCATGCTTATATACATTCCAGACGTTGGACGACACATAAATTCATGTATGAGATTTCCAGGCGCGGTACTCCATGCAGTGCTGTTATACGCAGTGATAACATTGCTGATGCTGAGGGAATACTGTTTGTTCCGAATTTTGATTTGCTTTCTGATTCGGAAAAGATGGCAGTTGCTTCATATAACAAAGGTCCTGTTATTTGTACTGTGCCAAAGGGTTTTCATCCAGCCGAATATGATATTACACCTGAAATCAGCTTTACCGACAGGTATTCGGATTATCCAATGACCATGTTTGCCTTTAATGCATGTATATCCGGAGAGGTTAAAAAGGGAATTGAAGAATTACTTTCACAAGATGACGGAACACCTGATCTACAAGGAAATCCTGCTGAAGCTGAAGAGAATATCGGAACTCTGGATGACGAATTAACATTCTGCAAGGTTACTAATGGTTTTTGCGATGCCTGTGCTTTGCTGGTCAGGAAAGCTTCCGAGGAAATGAACTTGTTTAAATGTAATAAACCATTTGTAGCCATGATGTTAAATAATGGGCGTTTCCGGTTATATATATATAATCCCTCGGAAAATAATTATGAGTATGCGGTCGTTGAATCAAAGAATACAATATTGGATGCCACCATCATCAGCAAATACCCGGTTCTTCCAGTGCGCTATATAAAGCAGGCTATACCAGGGTATACGGCTGTCAATGATGATAATGAACATCATAGATTCCAGACAAGGCTTATGCCTAGTGGTGTAACCATTGTTGAGATATCAATTGCTGAAAGGATTTAGATATTGGCAGGCATCTGCCTCACAGACATGAGGTTATAAGAACATCAGAAGATTGATTATCAGCATATTTGCTCTATTGTTGTTACGACAATAGAGCTAGCTGTGTTTTCATGCCGGACGGGTTTGTATCCGTTAAGGGGTGTGTTATAATCGTATTGTGAAATAGTATCACCGTAATGGAACTATAGTTCAAATTGGAGGATGTCATCATGGGAATCTTCAACAGCTTGAGTAAAAGAAAATATCTTTTACAGGTTTATACCTTCGTTTCCGTTATCATTCTAGCTTTAATGCTGACATTTTCAAGCGTGATTTATTTCCGGATGGAGAAAAGCCTGGTTGATGAAGAAATAAGCAACGGGAAGAAGATACTGATCCAGATGAGGAACAATATTCAAAATATTAATGATATAGTCCGGAATATCTGCCTTACCAATTATTATAGCAATGATATCAGTGGCTTGTTATTCCTTAAGGAAAAGGACAGCTTTGTTGAAATAAACGCACAACAGAAGCTTGTTAAATCTGTAATTGCCACCAATTTTTTTATTCATTCGGTCTACATATACAACAACAACAGAAAAATCTATTTTTCTACTTCCGACCCCTTCTACCATGAGGACAAGCTATTGGAGAAGAAGCTGGAATCCCGGCAGCCGGTGCCGGTATTGAAGCCTGTTCTTAGAAATATAGAAATGGTTGACGCAAAGGGCAACAAAACAATTGAGCAGGTTTTTACCTACTTTTACTATGAACAAACCGACCAACAAGGGAGAATGGACGGTGCGGTGATTGTGAACATAAAGCTTGACTGGATTTACAACAGCATTAAAGAAATCAGCGCAGTTGATAATGGGAAAAATAACCAGATTGTCCTCGTAAATGAAGAAGGAGAACTGGTTTCTGAAAAAGGCCGCGAGGAATCATTGCGTGCTGATACAAAAGCATATCTTACAGATTACGTGAAGATGGCAGTAAAAACCGATGACAACAGTGTAGGGATGGGAACAAAGCTGGTTAATGGGAAAAAGATTCTTTTTACTTATGCGAAAATGCAGGATAGTAACTGGGTGCTATTCAAAATACGTGCCTATGACGACATATACCGTGCTATGGACAGCTTGCGTATCCTTTTCATCCTGATGACAGTGGGTTTCCTGATTTTAGGTCTTGCGGCCGCTACCATCATTTCACGCTTTATATACAAGCCGATTGCCGGTATTTTACATGAGGTGAAAAATAGTAGCCAATTGCTTGAGCAGTTTGAAGATGAAAAAATGGATGAAATCAGCATGATTAAGGATACCATCAGAAGTTCCATGGAAAAGCTTGAGAAATTACATTCTGAAAAGACCACCAACAGCAGGATTGTCAAATCTTATTTCCTGATGCGCCTCCTGACAGAGAGTTCCATGATCAAACAGGAAGAGCTGATATCCGGTTTCAATGAGTATGGTATCCTGCTGAAGCCGGAGAACAGCTTTGCAGTATGTGTTTTCAAAATAGACAGGTACCAGATATTTCTAAAGAAGAACAATGAATTGGACCGTATGCTCTACAGGTCAGCAGCGTCAAATATCATTTTAAAAATAATTAGTGCGTCATATCCGTGTGAAGTACTTGATACACAGGAGGATCGGATAACAGCTATCATTAATGTTCCGGTACCGGAACAAGAGCTTTACTTAATATTGAAGCAGTATTTGGAGCAAATTAACGAACATATTCAGCACGATTATAATTTTTCATTTTCAGTATCTGTCAGCGAAGTCACTGATAGCTATACCAACATATCCAGAATGAACCAGAGGGCTACGACAAACCTGATGTACCGCTATGTATTGGGCTTGGGCTGCCTGATCACACCGGAAAAAGTTGCGCACAACAGTCAAAATCTTGGTGAAAACATAAATTTTGAGCATGAAGCCAGCATCCTGGAAATGGTAAGGAAAGGGGATGTGCAGCTTGCTGAAAAGCGGCTGTCAACACTTTTTTCTGAGTTGAAGGGAGTCAATTACGCAGATGTGATGACTTATTCCATGCATCTGGCCAATGCTTTGAGGAACCTCATCATTGAAATCAACGAGAACAGGCAGGAGCCGGTAAATATTAGCGGAATGTTCTCGGTGGAAAGCCTTCAGGAGCTGGAAACTTTGGATGAGCTGCACAGGAAGATATTAGACATTCTTTCAGAATTAGAGCTCAACCTTGATGATGGTGTCAATGAAAAGCATAGGATGCTTGCAGGAACTATTAAGGATATTATTGACGCCAATTATCAAAATACCCAACTCAATGCATCTTTCATTGCTGATATGCTGAAACTTTCGCTGACCCACATCGGAAAAACCTTCAATGATTGTATGAAAATGTCCATACCCGAGTACGTAAATGAGGTGCGGCTGAAAAAGGCTGTTGAATGGCTGCAGAATTCCAGATTGAGCATCAACGAAGTAATGCAGAGGGTGGGGGTTGAAAATCAGAGCTATTTCTATAGGATTTTTAAGAAAAAGTACGGAAAATCACCGCGAGAATATATTCATCAATGATAATGTCAAAATATTAACTGAAGTACTTTGAAATTGTACACAATTTATAATGCTGCTGAATGTAAAAATACATAACAATTTGAAAAATAACTTAAAAAATGCACTGTTTTTTCAATCTTAGGATGCCCTATAATAAGGCTATGAGACGTAGGGCTTTGCTTGATAGGCCATACTCACATCAATATAACATTCGAAGGGTGTGGATCCATGCAGAATCTGAAAAAGGAATTGCGTTTATTTAAGCATAATTCCGAACTATTATTGCTTGCTCTTCCTGGGCTTTTATTGCTGGCAATTTTCAATTATGCTCCCATGTTCGGGGTCATACTGGCTTTTAAGAATTATGATTATGGTAAGAAAATATTTGGAAGTCCGTGGGTCGGTTTCGATAACTTCAAGTTCTTTTTTACTTCCCAGGATGCATTCAGAATCACCCGAAATACTATTCTTTATAATGCAGGGTTCATCTTGATAGGTACTGCCCTATCTGTCATATTTGCCTTGATATTGTTTGAGTTGAGTAAAAGGGCGGTTAAGGTGTTCCAAACTGCATTTCTTATTCCATATTTTATATCCTGGGTGGTTGTCGGCTTTGTATTGTATGCTCTCCTGAATCCTGACCTGGGAGTAGTCAATAAAATCATTGCCTTATTTGGAGCAGACAGGAAGCTATGGTATAGTGAGCCGGATTATTGGCCTTTTATTCTCATGCTTTCATATTTATGGAAAAATGCCGGATATAATTGCATTATATTTTATACTGGGTTGATGGGCATAGATTTGGCATACTTTGAAGCGGCAAAAATTGATGGAGCAACGAAGCTGCAGCAAATTTGCCGGATATCCATCCCCCTGCTCCGTCCTTTAATTATCCTTTTATCTCTGCTAGCCGTAGGAAGGATTTTTTATTCAGATTTCGGGCTTTTTTACTTCATACCTATGAACTCTGGAATATTGTATGAAGTCACTGATGTAATTGACACTTATGTCTATAAAGCATTGAGGACGACAGGCGACATTGGAATGGCATCTGCGGTAGGATTGTACCAGTCTATGGTAGGCTTCATACTGGTTTTATTGTCAAACAAGCTTGTAAAGAGATTCGATGAAAACAGCGGAATATTTTAAGTTTCTGTGAAGAGGTGCAAAGTGAAAAATAAAAATACGTCCAATTCAAAAATGATTTGTAACATTATAATGAGTATTCTCGCCATATGTTTTGTACTTCCATTGGCTTATATTATATCAATCTCTTTGTCGGATGAAAGGATGATATTGGATTATGGTTACAGGCTGATACCTAAAAGTATTAGTTGGAAGGCTTACCAATACATCTTCCAAAGCCCGGAGATCATACTAAATGCATATGGCATTACCATTCTTGTTACTGTTTGTGGCACAATATTAAGTCTTCTAATAACCGCTATGCTCGCATACAGCCTTTCACGGACTGACTTCAGGTATAGGAGAGTAGCCTCGTTTCTGGTTTATTTCACCATGCTTTTTAATGGTGGTCTGGTGCCGTGGTATATTGTTATATCTCAATATCTTCATTTAAAGGATAAAATAGCTGTCATGATTGTTCCCTATTTATTAAGCGCTTGGTTTGTGTTATTGATGAAGGGATTCCTTCAGAGCCTTCCTATGGAGATTTTTGAATCTGCCAAGATGGATGGGGCAAGAGAGTTCAGGATATTTTTCAGGATTGTCCTGCCGCTTTCAAAGCCCGGTCTCGCAACTGTCGGCCTGTTTACAGCCCTGATGTACTGGAATGATTGGTGGCTTGCACTGCTATTCGTAGATGACAACCGAATTATTCCTATTCAATTGATGTTGAACCGTATCATGAGCAACCTTGCATTCCTTACAAGCGAGCTTGGCAGGAATGCGCGTATTGATGTGTCGAAGTTTCCCAATGAATCTGCCAGAATGGCCATGTGTGCACTTGCTGCGGGGCCTATGATATTTGTCTTTCCGTTCTTCCAGAAATATTTCATCAGGGGATTGATGGTGGGCTCTATTAAGGGATGAAATAAAATTTAAAAGGATTGTTTCCGGTGAAGCCGGTTACGATATATAATTATTTTAAGGAGGAGTTTTTATGTTATCCAAGAAAAGGTTCAAAGGGATTTCACTCGTTTTGGCGTTCGTTTTAATGGCAGCAATGCTGTTGACGGCATGCGGACAAAAGGGTGAAAGCAATGCAAGTGCAACAACACAAATGACAAGTCAGGCTGCGGTCACCTCAACCCAGCAGGAGACCACACAAAAACCACTGGATCCTTATGAAATCATCTACTATTATGGCGGTTCTCCTCAAACAGATGCTCAGGTTGTGCAAGAGGAAATGAACAAAATCCTTAAAGAAAAAATCAATGCTACTATAAAACTGAATTGTGTTGATTGGGGACAATACAATAATAAAATGCAAGTGACTCTTGCTACAGGAGACAAGGTGGACTTGTGTTTCACTTCGTCGTGGACAAACAAATATGCCGAACAGGTTGGTAAGGGAGCTTATCTGGAACTGAGCGATTTGCTCGAAAAGTATGGCGCAGATATTAAAGCTAATATACCGGAAGGCTGGTGGGGAGCTCCTACAATAAATGGTAAGGTTTATGCCGTGCCAAATGTGCAATATGCTGCAACCACAGTAGGTATACAAGTCAGAAGAGATCTTGCTGAAAAGTATAACCTTGATGTAGCTTCATTGAAGAATTTGTTGGATATTGAGCCTTTCTTGAAGCAGGTCAAGGAAAATGAAAAGGACGTAACACCTTTTGAAATGTATAAAAATGCAGGGCTGGATGGCGATCAACTCCTGCTTCCATTCGGATATAGCTGTTTTGCTGATTTTGCATGTATCAATTTGAAAAGCGATCCATACAAGGTTCTAAGCAGATATGAGCTGCCTGAAATAGCCGACGCATGGAAAGCTGTAAGAAGGTGGTATGAGAGTGGGTATGTCCCTGCAGACGCTGCCACCAAATCAGATGTTTCAGCTGAGGAAAAGGCAAATAAATTTGCGGTCATAATACCCGGAAACGTGCCCCCATTTGCAGAACTTGACTGGAAGGCACAGATGGGAACGGATATGATTATCAAGCCTTTTGCTGATGTGAATCCCATCATGTCCACTGCATCTATTACATCAACCATGCGGGCCATCCCCAAATCATCTAAGGATCCTGAAAGGGCAATGATGTTCTTGAATCTGTTATTTGGAGACAAACAGGTATATAGTCTGCTGTGCAATGGAATTGAAGGTACTCATTATACGAAGGTTGGAGAAAATGTGATTGAAAGTGTTGCAGACAGCAAGTACAATCCGGGACTGGATTGGGCATTCGGAAGTGTATTCAACAGCTTCCTTAAGAAGGGCGATCCGGAAGATAAACTCCAGCAGCAGAAAGCAGCCAATGATAAGGCCAATATCTCACCATTGATGGGTTTCACCTTTGATGTTACGCCTGTCAAGACAGAACAGTCGCAGTTAAGTGCAGCTTTGGAAGAATATAAAGCCGGGTTGTCTACTGGCGCATTGGATACGGATACATATCTGCCTAAAATGATTGACAAGCTGAAGAAAGCTGGATTGGACAAATATCTGGCTGAAATTCAAAAGCAGATTGATGATTGGAGAGCTGCCAACGGAAAATAATTTTGCTAAATAAAGGGGCTTGTGGGTATGCGGCACAAGTCCCTTTTTACCTAATGTTAATTGACACTTCTGATTTTCATCATGTTGAACTGTAGCATTTACATGTGTTAATAAGAAATGAAAGGGGATTGTTTATGTTAAAAAGTATTGGTAAGGAAATGAGTTTCAGAAGTATTATGTCTCAAGTTTTAATTTTTACATTACTTATTGTGACTTGTGTGATTTCTAATCCTCAAAACGTTTACGCGGCAACAAACTACTATGTCGACGGAACTAACGGCAATGACAACAATACAGGTACAAGCCTTGGCGCACCATTCAAAACAATTAAAAAAGCTGCCTCTGTTGTTCAGGCAGGAGGCATTGTATATATCTGCGGCGGTGTATATAGGGAAAATTATTACAATGGACAAACCAATAATGATCCGATAGTACCGGCGTATTCCGGAACTTCGGGCAATCCTATTACATTTATGCCATACAACAATGAAAGTGTCACTATAACCGGTTGTGATCCGCTAAGCGGGTGGACGCAGGATAACGGTAATGCTAATGTTTACTATACCACCATGAACTGGGATCTGGCCGATAAGAATCAGATTTTCGTAAACGACGAAATGATGAATGAAGCGAGATGGCCAAACCAGGCAGGCACATTGGTAAATCCCACATTTGCTACTGCAGACTCGGGTACCGATGCTACCCATATTGTTGACAGCGAGTTGCCAGGAGACAGTAACGATGTCTATAATGGTGCCACGATGCATATCATATCGGGTGTGAGTTTTCTTATGATAACTTCAAATGTTACGGATTATGTAGCAGCAACAAAAACATTGACTATTGATCCTCTGTTTTGTCCATATCCAACATACGGCCCGATACCTGGAGCCAGCTATTACATAAGCGGGCTTAAAGTATTATTGGATGCACAAAAGGAATGGTTTTATGATAGCAGTACATCAAGACTGTATATTTATGTTCCAGGTGGGGGTAGTCCTGCGGACAAGACCGTAGAGGCAAAAAGAAGGATGACTGCAATTGATCTTTCAAATAGAAGCTATATCAATATACTGGATATAACTATAAAAGCATCAACGATTGTTATGAATGACAGTACAAATCATTGTTCACTTGATGGTCTTACATGTGAATATTTATCTCATTCCGATTTATCCGATGCAAACTGGGAATATCAACAGAAGGATTTGGGGATATTGATAAAAGGCAGCTACAACGAAATCAGGAATTCCGAGATAGCTTACAGTTCATCAGGCCTAATCAGCATTTCAGGATCATATAATAATGTTATAAATTGTTATATTCATGATGGTCAATATGTGCCTATTATGGCAGCCTCCATGATATATCTTAATAGTAAGTATAGTCTTATAAGCAATAATACCGTATGTGATTCCGGACGCGGTCTTATAGGCTGGGGTAGCAATATGCATGCCTGTAAGATTCAATATAACAAGATATATAATGGGGCATGGCAGACAGCGGATATAGGTAGTATTTATGGTGCCAATTGTGAAGGTGGAAATACAGAAATTGCTTATAACGAGGTTGGTGATAGCAAAGCGGTAAATGCCATGGGGATATATACAGATAATTTTTCAAGTAATTTTATTATTCATCATAATGTCTTGTATAATAACACAGGTTTACAGATGAACAGTCCAGGAAATTTTATAATCATGTATAATAATACTGCGTGGGATCAATGCTGGGGGCTGGTCACATGGGCTGAAACCCAAGAACTGTACGATTTGACAGGCTCAAAGGTTTACAATAATATCTTAAAGGGAATTGAGGATAGAGTAAAAGCTTATGCAAGCTGTGGAAACAATATTATGTCATCTCCCGCTTTTGTTGATGAGTACAATCATGATTTCCGCCTTCAGTCCAACTCACCCGCAATAAATGCCGGGACTGCAACATCCGGTATTACAAACGGGTATGCAGGCAGTGCTCCCGATTGCGGCGCATATGAATATGGCGGAACCGACTGGACGGCGGGACATAATTTTGCGGATCCTCCAAACCCGGCGTATTCAACTGCTAATGTGGAATACATGAACCTTATGGGGGGACTGAATGCAGGATTCGAAGTTGACCCCAACAACATCCCATCATGGACAAAAACTGGTGCCATGCTGGGTACCGCAATATATTTTGACCGATGGTCAAATTCAAACATGTCAACCGGTGAAAGCCGGACCAACTTCTATGGATTGAGGCTGGGTGGTGCGTCTGCAATAGATGGTGTTGAACAGACTATTACAGGATTATCTCCATATACAAAATATGCATTGACCGGATGGATGAGATCTCCTAATGGTGAAATTGCAACACTGGGAGTAAAGGATTATGGAGGCAGCGAACTAACAGCTTTTTCGACCAGCAATACATGGAAAAAAGAGACCATACAGTTTACAACCGGCAACAATACTTCCGCAACTATTTATTTCAGCAAGTCATCTGCCGGTACAAACTATATATACTGTGACGATATTGGGTTGCAGAAGGTAAAGGAAACTACCTTTTTCGACAGCTTTGAAAATGGTTTCGGAAACTGGGTGACAGCAAATGGCACACCGACAACAAGCACCACGCAGCATAAGAGCGGTAGTTACAGTTATGTGCAGGATGAAGCAACGGACAGTATTATACATTATACCAATGAGAACCTTAATAAATATGCCGTTGTATGGTTTTATGACGATGCATCGGACACATCAGTCAGCACGGCAGCTTTTGTCGACAACAACAGTTCAACACCTATAGGAATTGGAGTAGACACAAGTTTGGATACGACACATTATTGGTACAAGGTGGGAAGCGGGACTTTAAATGAATATGCTACCACAATAACCAGAACTACCGGATGGCATCAATTTGCTTTTGACTATACCTCCGGGACGGATGTGAAGCTGTATTTGGATGGTATACTGATAGCCACATCTTCAGTATGTAGATCTTTCAACAGAATAGCCCTGGGTGACTGCTGGGGTACCGGTAGTACTGTGTACTATGATGATGTAGGCATATATGATGAAATGCCGCCGTTGTTTTTAGACAGCTTTGAAAATGGTTTCGGGAACTGGGTGAGAGCAAATGGCACACCGACAACCAGCACCACGCAGCACAAGAGCGGCAGTTGCAGTTATGTGCAGGATGAAGCAACGGACAGTATTATACATTATACTAATGGGAACCTGAATAAATATGCCGTTGTATGGTTCTACGACGATGCATTGGATGTATCAGTCAGTACGGCAGCTTTTGTCGACAACAATAGTTCAACACCCATAGGAATTGGAGTAGACACAAGTTTGGATACTACACATTATTGGTACAAGGTGGGAAGTGGGATTGGAAATGAGCATGCTACGGCAATAACCAGAACTACCGGTTGGCATAAGTTTGCTTTTGACTATACTTCCGGGACGGATGTGAAGTTGTATTTGGATGGTATACTGATAGCCACATCTTCTGTATGTACATCTTTCAACAGAATAGCCCTGGGTGACTGCTGGGGTACCGGTAGTACGACTTACTACGATGACATAGGCATATATGAAACGCCATCGCTGTTTTTCGACAGCTTTGAAAATGGTTTCGGGAACTGGGTGACAGCAAATGGCACACCGACAACCAGCACCACGCAGAAGATGAGCGGCGGTTGCAGTTATGTGCAGAATGAAGCAACGGATAGCATTATACACTATACCAATGAGAACCTGAATAAATATGTTGCTGTATGGTTCTATGACGATGCATCAGACACATCAGTCAGTACAGCGGCTTTTGTGGACAACGGTTCAACACCCATTGGAATTGGAATAGACACGAGTTTGAATTCAACACATTATTGGTTTAAGACAGGAAGTGGGACTGAAAATGAACATGCAACAATAATAACCAGGACTACCGGATGGCATCAGTTCGTTTTTGACTATAGTTCCGGAACAGATGTGAAGCTTTATTTGGATGGTATGCTGATAGCCACGTCCATATTATGTAAATCCTTTAACAGGATACAGTTGGGCGACTGCTGGGGTAGCGGAGGCACATTTTATTATGATGATGTGTCAATTGGAGAGATTGTATCCTTTTAGAAATAGATTGGTATTTTACAAGAAATAAAAAAACAGGGAGAATCAGCAAATGAAGATATACGCAAAATACAAGGATATTGCACTAAGTAGTATTCGACCGGAAGGCTGGCTCCGGAAATACTTGGAAAAACAAAGAGATGGCTTGACGGGACACCTGGAGGTGGCAGCAGGCGAGCCTTTCAAAAGCGGCTGGGGGAGATCCAGAGCTGATATTGAATTTGATGATGGTGATTCATGTGATTGGTGGCCCTACGAACAGACAGGCTATTGGATTGATGGTATGATAAGGTGCGGATATTTATTAAAGGATGATTTCCTTATCAACAAGGCGCTGGAACGTATGAATGCCATACTTGACAATCCTGATGAAGATGGCTACCTAGGACCGGAATTTCTTAAGGAAAAAGGCCATATGTACAGGTGGGTTCATTCTGTTTTTTTCAAGGCATTCATGGCGCTCCATTCCGCAACCGGTGATGAAAGGGTTATCCCTGCATTGGCCCGCCACTATCTTTCCAATACGTCAAACCACTCCCAACTGAGAGAGGTATGCAATGTCGAAGCTATTCTCTGGACTTATGAAAAAACTGGAGATGAAAGGCTTCTGAACCATGCAGTAAATGCTTATGCGGAGTTCTGTCAGCTATCACCTGAAAGCGATTGTACGCTTGAAAATATGCTTTCCGACAGGGTATCCACCGAGCATGGGGTCACCTTTAATGAGGAGGCCAAGCTTGGAGCAATACTATATATGTATACAGGTGAAGAGAAATACCTGGACGCAACCGTCAATGCTTACCGGAAGATTGATAGGGATCAGATGCTTGTAGACGGTGTTAACAGTTCAAGTGAAATGCTGCGGGGAAAGGATGTCCTCGACAGCCACGAAACCTGTGACATTACAGAGTATGCCTGGAGCATGGGTTACCTGTTTCAGGCCACCGGTGAAGCTGAATACGCCGACAAGATTGAACGGGCATGCTTCAATGCAGCTCCCGGAGCTGTGGACAACCATTTTAAGGCACTTCAGTATTTTTCATGTCCCAACCAGGTTATAGCCGATAAAACCTCTAACCATAGTCTGTTTTATAGGGGCTCCGATAGGATGTCATACCGTCCTAATCCCGGAACGCCTTGTTGTACGGGAGAAGTGAACAAAATCATGCCGAATTTTATAACAAGGATGTGGATGGATGATGGATACAATGGTCTCGCCGCCATACTGTACGGACCTTGTAAAGTTCGTGCCGAGGTGGGCGTGGGTAGGAAAACAATTGAGATCATAGAAGAAACGGACTATCCTTTCCGGGATACGATCAATTTCAGGATCAATGCAGAAATGCCTGTACAATTTACCTTAACCCTTCGGATACCCATCTGGTGCAAAGATGCTGAAATAAAAGTCAATGGGACAGTTGAAGGCGAAAAGCCTCGTCCTGGCACATTTGTGAAGCTTGACAGGATATATAGGCAGGGCGATTGTGTGACACTGACACTTCCTATGGACTTAAAGCTAAGCCACTGGAGCGGCGGTGGAATTGCCATTGAGAGGGGGCCGCTGGTATATTCATTGCGGATAGAGGAAGACTGGCAACGGAATATGGAAGAGACCAGCAGCGGTGATGATTTCCCGATTTGGAACCTGTACCCGACAAGTAGATGGAATTATGCGCTGGCTATCGATGAAAATAATCTGGATAGAGAAGTAGAAGTGATATACCGCGAAATGAGCCAGGAACCTTGGGATATCAAGAGCACGCCATTGGAATTGAAAGTACCTGCCCGCACTGTGGAAGGCTGGGATATCGAACGGAAAAGCACTATACTAAAACAAGCATGGCATGAAAAAGGATGCCCGCTGGAAATAAGAGAAGTTGAGGGAGATTTCAAGCTGACTCCGCCCCTGCCTCCAGTTGAAAGCCTGTCTGAAAGATTAGGTAGAGAAATTGAAAAGGTAACGCTGGTTCCATATGGGTGTACACGGCTGCGTCTTACGATTTTCCCCGGATGCACTCCTCATGAAAAATAGCCAATAAAACGTACTACGTGGATCCGAAGGTGGAGAGCCTGTATTTACAGGCTCTCTTTCTACCGGGTCATGTTAAACATAGTGTAAAGTACAATAAACATCCGGACTTGGGGTGATGATTGTGAAAGTCTTGACTAATGTAATTCATCCGGAATTGCAGCTTCAAAACGAAACGGTATCATACTGCAGAAAGATGCTTCATGCTGGCGCTGATTTGAGAAAGAAAATAAGAACGCTTAACGATTGGATGGTTCTGAGAGAAAAGCATTTGGAGAGAATTCGTTCTGTTTTCCCTCCCATTCTTTTTGAACGAAAAAGACCATTAAACACAAGAGCAGTTTCAAAATATGAGTTTTATGACTGCAGGGTAGAAAACGTCATTTTTGAGTCGCTGCCCGGGTGGGAAGTAAATGGAACAGTATATCTGCCTAAAAAGCCTGGAGTTTATCCGGGTTGTATGTCCTACAGGCCACAGCTCCAAGGTGTTCCGAAATTATCAACGCTCAGCTAGGACGTTTGTCCGGAACGGGTATATCGTGATATCCTTTGATCCACCTGGTTGTAGCGGAGAAAAGCAATATATGAATGATCATTTTACCAATGGAGTGATCGGTTATCTTACCGGCTTTTGGTCTATGACATATTTTGTAGCAGATGCCTTAAGAGCAATGGATTATCTGGAAACCAGGAACGATGTCGATAGCAGTCTGGGATTTACTATGACAGGTGTTTCGGGAGGCTGTCTTACAACTATTTTCTGTTCATTGCTGGATGAGCGGATAGCATTTTCTGCTCCGGTTTGCTGCCTTTCCGAACATGAAAATATCCACTTCAAGGATCTGTATACAAGCTGTCCTGAGCAGTTCGGTCCCGGATTCATTGAAGTTATTAATAACTTGAATGAAATAAAGAGAATAGTCAATGAAAGAACTATGATCATGGCTGTCGTTAAAGCGGACGCATATGGACATGGCGCATGCAGAATTGCCGAGGTGCTTGCCAGACAGGGCGTTGACAGATTGGCCGTAGCGACCTTGGATGAAGCTATACAGCTTAGGAAATTTGGCATTACCATACCAATCCAGATTCTTAGTTATACCTTCCCGGACAGAGAAAAAAATTATAAGCTATGACCTTATTCAAACTATTTTTAATACCGACCTTGCTGGAGCAATTTCATTAGAGGCTTGTAAAAGGGGAAAAATAGCAAAAATACATGTGAAGATAAATACTGGTATGAACAGGGTTGGTTTTCCAGCAACATTAGAAGGGGTGGATAAGATATGCAGCCTATATTCAATGAATTCAATAGAGGTGGAAGGTATAATGACACATTTTTCATCTGCAGATGAAGAGAATAGAGAATATACCTGTAGGCAGTTTGACATATTCATGGAGTTTTGCAGCCGTCTTGAGAAGAAATGTATAGAAATTCCCATAAAGCATGTATCTAATAGCTCGGCGGTACTAAGATACCCTGAAATGAACCTTGATATGGTAAGACCGGGTTTGGCGATATATGGATTGTATAGTTCGCCGGAACTCAGTAATAGAGGGACATCACTAAAACCTGCCATGGCTTTGAAAGCCAGAGTAATTGATGTAAATACAGTAGAGAAAAATGAATACCTGAGCTATGGCAGAAGCTTTAGGGCGAACCGAAAAAGCTTTATTGCAACAGTATCTGCCGGATATGCTGATGGCTATTCAAGGTTATTGTCAAATAAAGGAAATGTTTGTATGGATCATTTCATGGTTGATATTACCGACATGGAGGGGAATGTATCTATTGGAGACGAGGTT